>Ga0209273_10000321_pt1 | contig 69137 bp, 51 predicted proteins | sample tdAd471_FD_187126 | JGI IMG/M metagenome (GOLD analysis project Ga0209273, IMG submission 187126) | Marine sediment microbial communities from the Atlantic coast under amendment with organic carbon and nitrate - tdAd47.1 (SPAdes)... | ecosystem: Environmental > Aquatic > Marine > Coastal >...
GGATAATCGGCATCTATTTCCCCGACCGAATGATCAAGGTCGTAGCGAAAAAGGCAGATATCGCCAATGTCATGCACCTTGGCAGTATCAATTTCCTGGCCGCCTTTCCTGAACCGGGTGCCTCCGCTCACAAAATCCCGCCCATCTTTCGACAATCCAAGAATTAAACCAATTCTCTGCGGCATAAGATCGTGTCTGTGCCAATCGAAAAAACCACCGCCACGTGGATAGTGAATAGCCTGCGGCCGAAGCGCTTTTCCATCTGCATTGATCTGCATGGCCTCCATCCGGCCTGTCAGAACACGCCAGACTTCAGCCATCTCTTCAAAAACTATCGCGACTTCAAAAAGTGCGTCCTTTTTATCGCCGAAGGCGAGACAGAACGTTTCGAAGAGATGCGACGTTTCTGACGGTGGGTTGACATCGCGCCGCCACCAATGGGCATTTGCCTGGAGTCCCTCTGGATTGCTGGCAGGATGTTCTGCTTGCCACCCTAGCAACGCCGCTTTGCAGAGGTCCATGGTGGACTCAGGAAAAACCTGTTTTAGAACCACAATGTTGCCATCCATGACATCCCTGGAAATTTCTTTTAACTCAACCGCCGGAAGCCCCCCACTCCAGTCGAGATGTTTTTCAAACAAATTCATTGCCCCACTCATTTCATAAGAAATCGCGCTTTAACGCAGCACTGCAAAAGTTCGATCTGTCATGAAACGCGATTTATGGAATTCAAAAGGCAAATCCCCCATAACTTCCTGAAATGCAATTGTTTCCCCCGGGTATTCGCGCGAATTAAACTCGTCTAACATCAGCACGCTTCCCGGTATTAAATGCGGCTTGATTGCTTGAAATGCTGCCTTTGATGGCTCGTAAAGTGCCATATCGAAATAAGCCAGTGCGATAATTATTTCAGGATGATTTTCGAAATAGTCTTTTGCTGTTTTTGCTACATCGCCTTTTACCAACTCTGTTTTACGGACGTTACGTAAAACATTGTTCTCTTCGTGGTAGCGCAGCAAGGCATCAAGGTAGTCTTCATAATCGTCCGAGACCTTATACCCACCCTCCACAATTGTCTCGCTGCGGCGATCTTTGTTGGATACGCCTGGATAACCTGTAAAGGTATCAAAGCCGATCACACGACGGCTAGCATTGAACGGTTCATGCAAGGCACGAAGGTTTTCAAATAACGCTAGATTCTGACCCCACCACGTACCAAATTCGACAATGACGCCGGGCTTTCCATCGATCAATGCGTATAGCTCATTCAAGAACAAAATTTTTGCCAAAGCTGAACTTCGCATGAAAAGGCCAAGACAAATCATCAATTGATCGTCCGGAATTGGGCGCTCACGGAACAGACGATAGAGCACCTCCCGATGCGTTAGCTGCTCATCGCTGGCCTTGGTCTCGCCCTTGTATCCAAATTTTTCCTGATCGCTGCTCATAAATCTATCCGATACGTTTAAAATACGACCTTGCTTGGATTATTCACCGAAATACTGGCGCTTCAGCGTGCGCGCGCGTCGGTCTTCTGCAGAAAACACCGTTGCCCCATTGCCTAGGGCAACCGCGCCATCCGATAAATCGCTCGAAATGGATGCGTCCATGGCAATAAAGCAGTCGCAGCCAACCTGCGTGAAATCTTTCAGCGTCGCGTTAACCCCAAGAAAACTGCGTTCGCCAATGTCGCAATGGCCCGAAATGCAGACATGGGATGCGATGTAAACATGGTCACGAATAATGCTTCCATGCCCAATGTGATTCCCAGACCAAATCATGACGTTGTTACCAATTTTGGTCGTCGGCTGAATAGTCTGGTTCTCTAGAATAAAACAATTATCCCCAATGGAAATATCCGGCCAAATTGCAGATTTGGTGCAAACGTAAGATGCCAATTCATATCCGGCTTCAAGTGCCTGCCGGTATTTTTTCTCACGAAGCCTGTTCAACCCCTGGTAGGACAACGCAACATGCATGCCATGCGAGGAAGGCGGAAACTGTCCCTGGAGTTCACTAAACGGAACGACGGGCAACCCCTCAAAGCTATCCTCCTCAACGAAAGCGTCATCAACGGTAAACGCCGCCACGCGACGGCCGGCGTCGTTCTCAAAATAATAACGCGCCAGTGCCGCAATTTCGCGGGTCCCGAAGATAATTATGCTTTCCATAATGCCTGCTACCCTTGATCAGGAAAAGCTCAGGTCACCCCAAGTCAACGGATCGCCCGCCGAAACGTTCCGGCTTGCCCGTGCGCCAATCACCGCTTTTAGATGTCTTGCCTTAACACCAATCGCCGGGCGTTTGGTCTCCAGAAGTTCAGTGGTAATCACATCCCCCTTAGATATATCTGCCGCCAACCACAAACCGTCTCGTCGCCCATGCTCGCGTTCTGATGGCAAGATGCGCTTCCGGCTTTCCCCGATCGCCTCATGAGCAGCGCGAACACCTTCAATCATGGCCTTTAATTCGCCTGGTTCCAGGGCATAGAAATGGTCCGGTCCTTCCATTGAGCGATCAAGCGTAAAATGCTTCTCGATCGAATGAGCCCCACGCGCCGCAGCGGCAATTGGAGCAATAATCCCAAGCGAATGATCCGAAAAGCCAACCGGTCCACCAAAGGCAGCGCGCAGCGTATCTATTGCCGCCAAATTCACATCGGAATTATCAAGCGGGTATATCGACTGGCATTGCATCAAACCAATGTCGGCAAGTCCCAGGCCCAGGCAAACCTCGACGGCATCTGCTATTTCTCCCAAACCGCACATGCCGGTCGATAAAAACACTGGCTTACCGACTGCAGCCATTTCGGCAACCAAATCTAGATTCGTAGTTTCTGACGAGCCGATCTTTAAAAAAGGTACGCCCAGATCCGCCAATACATGAATTGATTCCCGGTCAAAGGCCGACGCTGAAAAATGCAATCCCTGTTCAACTGCATGCGCTTTTAGATCTGGCAACCAATCCGCATCAAGCTGCACAGATTTAAAAATATCGTAAACCTCGCCCCCATCCGGATAGAGCACATCTGCGCGAAAAAGCTGGAATTTAACCGCATCCGCCCCAGCCTCCTTCGCAGCATCAATCAATCTGCGCGCAACGTCCTTGGACTGATTGAAGTTTGAGCCGGCTTCAGCAATCACATAAGGCGATGCCCCACATCCAACGAGACGGCCATTAATTGTAAAATTATCCTTCAGCATGGGAGTAACTTTGCTTCCTTTAAAATACGCTCTGCGCCCTGTCCGTCCACCAGGGACATCCCCGCATGGGACATGCGCGTGCGACCCTCCACATCATCAACCATTCTCGAAACAGCGTCCGCGATCGTGGGCCCGTCAAGATCGTTTAAAATGCCCACAACTTTCAAACTATCGCTCTCTGCAAATGCCAGATTTGCCTGATGATGCGCCGGACTGAGCGATACAGCAATTGTCGGGACGCCCATGGCCGCCAATTCGTACTTAGTCAACCCATTTGCACTAACACAAAGATCAACGATCTGCATTTGTGCGGCAAGCGAACGTGGAGCGTAGACCGGATGGACCCTGTCAGGCGCACTCACAGCAAGTCTCTCGATTTCTTTTCTGTTTTCACTGGTAAACAAAGCGCCCACCACGACATCAATTTCAATATCATCCCCTGGCACACTAAGAATGGCCTCTAAAATTTTTGGCGTGGCCATATATGGGTCAGCGCCACCACATGTAACGAGAATCCGTGCAACAATGTCTCGTACTCCATGTCGCTCAACATCTTGATAGTTTTTCGAGAGCGGAAAATATTGCGGACCAGCAAGGATGCAACGCGCATGGGTTGGACAGAGCCTTGTTTCACCAACATACGGCGCGACAAGAAAATCAACCAGCGGCGCACCAATTTGGCATCGGTAACTTTGCTCACCATAGCCATCGAAAAAGACAATCGGCACACCTGCATCACGAACGTCCGTAATTTCTAAAAAAAGCCTGCTCTGTTCAGCGCGCCAATCTGTGCAAACAAGGTCATAGACGACGGCGTCCGCCTTGGCTTCAGACAACCACTTTTGCGGCGACAGATCGGCAGAAACACATGCTGTGAAGCGATTTTCATCAAGCAAAGTCAAAATCCCGTCCTCGGCGCCGGGAACATGGAAATGTACTGCCGTCCCATGGTTGCGCAGCAACTCGGCAAGAACCATTGTGCGGGCCAAATGACCAAACCCAATTTTTGGCCCCACAGCGACACGGAAGACGACGCTTGATACCTGTGCCAAGGCTCAGCCTTCTTTCTCAATATTTGGTGGCCGCACCGTAAAAATTGGCATGATGGGGGGATAAGGAAGACGCGCCCCAAGGCCGGGGATCTCCAGCTCTCTGGAAAAACTTTCGGCAAAGCTGTCAAAAGACTCTGCAACCCGTCGCAAATCCTCTTCATCGAAAGCATGGCATATGGTCAACGACCCGTTCATGAACACACCGTGGCGGATCATTTCGGCAAGCATAAAGGTACGATTCACCTCCTGTGAATTGCCACGCCCTTCCGATACAGCGATGAAACCAAGACAGGGCTCGTTAATTACAGATAGCAAATCTTCAAGTCTGTATTTCTGAATTGTCTGGCGCAATTGCACCTGCAATCGGCCCCCCATCGTCCACAAATGTTCAATGATACCCTGCTTGCGAATCTTGCGTATGGTGGCCAACGCTGCAGCCAGCGAGAGCGCCTCGCCCCCAAAGGTACCCGAAAAAAAGATGTCGCCCATCAGACCCATAATGTCTCGCCGTCCCGTGACAGCCGATAGTGGCATGCCATTCGCCATCGATTTTCCCAAACACGTTAGGTCTGGCGTAACGCCATAGAGCTGTTGTGCTCCGCCCAAAGCGAAGCGGAAACCGGTCACCACCTCGTCGAAAATCAACACGACACCCCACCGATCCGCCAAAGCGCGAATCGCGGATAAAGAAGCCTTTGGATCATCCAGCAACATCGGCTCCACAACGATTGCCGCATATGCATCTGGGTATTCTGCAAGCTTTGCTGCGATCGCATCTGGATCGTTGGCCGATGCTTTGTCCGTTAAAGCCCGAACACCGCCCGGAACGCCCAGGTCACGAGTTGTCGTGCCGATATACCAGTCATGCCAACCATGATAGCCACAGGCAAGCACCCGTTCGCGCCCCGTATGAGCCCGCGCCAACCGAACGGCTGCCGAGGTAACGTCAGACCCGTTCTTTGCAAAGCGCACCATCTCAGCGCTTGGCACCACTTCAACGATCAGCTCCGCAAGCTCCGCCTCAAGCCGCGTCGGCAGACTGAAGGAAATGCCGCGATCAAGCTGATCCCGGATAGCTGCATCCACGTCGACATCGCAATAGCCAAGGCCAATCGCCGCCAGTCCCATGACAAGGTCGATGAATTCATTGCCATCAACATCCGTAAAATGGGCACCACGTGCCCCGTCGACAAACAACGGCGCATGGCCATCGGGAAATTGGATATGGGATTTGCTAAACGTCTGCGAGCCGGTAGGAATCGTCGCCAATGCCCGTTTCAGCCACTGGCTGCTGAGAGCAAATTGCTTATCCAGGGTATATTCCATCACACCTCTGACAGAACAGCTGACTTCAAGTGCGGCCAGTGTGATGGATTAAGAAGTTGCTCGTCTTTCCACGCGCACGCATCGGTCTCTGACGCGTTCGTTTCGATGGACCTGGCAGCCGCCGCCACGATTGCATCGAATTGATCCGTGCTGTTAACGCCGACGACAACCTGCGAGACCTGTGGCAGCTGCGCAACGAATGACAGACACAGTGCCAATCGGCTAACTCCCCTTCTTTGCGCGACTACGTTAAGCGCTGCAATTTCCGTAGAAGCACGATCAAAGATTGCGTCAACCGCATCCAACCCATCCAACAAGATGCCTTGCAAGAATACCGAACGGGCATGCACTTCAACGCCTCTTTCGGCAAGCTTCTGCAGGTGGCCAGAGCGAATCAGCCGCTGGTCTGCGATACTTATGGGTAATTGCATAACATCTGGATCAAACCGCTTTAGGATTGCATCAATATCTGACGCGTCATAGACCGAAACGCCAACCTTTCGAACCAAACCTTTGTCACGGACCCGCCGCAGAACATCCCACAACTGCAACCCCTGCGGCTCGATAAGATCTGCGGTACGATGCACCAGCACGGCGTCCAGTTGCTGCACGCCCAGTCGGTCGCGCGCCTGATGGACTTGTTCGACAATCCCGGTCGCCCCTGCTTCGTCCAGCATTTTTCCCGATAAAGGCAGAATTTTCGTAACAACTTTTGCGTCACTGACCTTAGCTTTTGCGAGCGCCTTGCCGACCACGTCTTCTGCTGTGCCATATCCGATTGCCGTATCAAAGCGGTCAATGCCCTTTTCAAGGGCCGATACAACGATTGCTGCCGCTTCTTCCGCCAACACCTGCCCGGACCCTGGAGCCGTCCCGTAGGGCATTCCGAAATTCACAGTACCAATCGTCAGTTTATCGTGGGCCGTCTTCAATGCGCTGAATATCTGCGGCACAATTTCGCACCATCACGAAACCCTCCGGCTTTTCCTCAAAGACAACGAAGCCTGCCTTGCGAAAAGCAGCCATGGACCCTTCGTTTTTGCGATCAACGCCAGCCCGGACCGCAGCGCATGACAACTCGTTCAGAGCAAAATCACTAGCAACCGAAATTACCTGAACGCCAAACCCCTTCCTCCATATTGAACGGTCAAAAATAGCAATGCCAAGCCATATGGAGGCCCCATCATACTCATGAAGCCGCACATTCCCACGATGAATACCTGCGATGAAGAGCCCAAAAAGCAGGCAATCCGCCCGTAGCCAGTTATCCACGACAAAATCTTGCACAGACTGCGCATCCAAACTGCCTCGATCGACAGAAACAAAGCGCCGAATCTCGGGATCGTTCATTCCGTTTATATAGGCAGGCGTAATATCGCCTTCGCACAGAACGCGTAGTTCCGCTTGATTGCTTTCGGGCAACAAAAGAGGCTCCAACGACTTCTCACTTAGGTCAAGCATAGACTCGAAACGCCAGAGGACAAATCAAGCGCACGTCCCAATGCCGCCACAACATGATCGACATCCTCGTCCGCCATTCCGGGGTGAAGCGGCAGAGTCAGCGTGTTCGCATAATAGTGTTCTGCATTCGGAAAATCGGCAAAGCACAAGTCATAGCGCTCACGATAATAAGGGTGCCGATATACTGGAATGTAGTGAACTTGGGTCCAGACTTCTTCAGCCTGCAACGCCTGCATGACAGCAGGTCGCGAAATACCTATTGCTGCAAAATCAATCGCTACAAGATAGAGATGGTGAGACGATTGCTTGCGCCAGGCCGCATTGGCCTGCAACGGTGTGATTTGAGCCAACTCCCGAAATGCATTGTCGTAGCGCGCAGCAAGCTCACGACGCCTCTGGACAAAGGTGTCGAGCTTTCCCATCTGCGACAGCCCAAGCGCTGCATGCACATCCGATAGCCGGTAATTATAACCAAGCTGCTGCTGCTCATAGTACCAGGGCCCCACATCCCTGGTCCCATCTTCCACTTCAGAAAAACGGAAATTATTTGCTGATTTTTCAATTCCATGATTGCGAAACAGGCGCAGTCGATCTGCCAATGCTGCATCGTTCGTGGTAGCGATGCCACCCTCTCCGCTTGTAATCGGCTTCACTGGATGGAAGGAAAATACGGAAATATCCGCGTAATCGCAGCAACCTACCGGGCGACCGTTCTCATCGGTGGCACCAAGTGCATGGGAAGCATCCTCAATAATAAATCGCGACCCAGAAACCTCACGGATGGCCTTTCCATTTACACTAAGCCCTCCCATATGCACAGGCACCACGGCTTTTACCTGTCGGCCTGCAGATTCCTCGCGTGCGATGGCGGTGGCGAGCGCTTTGGGATCGCACCCAATCGTATCCGGCTCAATATCGCAAAAAGCAACCTCGCCGCCGCAATAGCGAAAAATGTTTGCCGACGCACAAAATGTAATTGCCTGAGTTACGCCGACATCTCCAGGGGCAATGCCGCACGCATTCGCAGCCGCATGCAGCGCCCCGGTCGCATTCGAAAAAGCCACGGCATGCGCCGCACCGACGCGCTCGGCAACGGCACGCTCGAAACCTCCTACAACCGGCCCCTGGGTCAGAAAATCGCTTTTCAGAACATTTATAACGGCAGCGATGTCATCGCCATCCACCACTTGACAGCCATAATGCAGGGGACGTCGCACCATCAATCGATCACCTTGCGCAATTGATCAACGCTTAACCACACATCATTCGAATCGCTGGCATAGCGAAAATTCTCATCGACCGGCGCACCTAATTGCCCCTCATAAATATCCGGAGCAACACCGCTGCGCTTAGGAACCTGCTCCCCCTTGATAACGAAAAAGTCATCCAACTCTATGGTATGACGCGCCTCCTCAGAGGGCACCATCACTTCATGCAGCTTTTCGCCAGGCCGAATGCCAACGACCTTCTGTTCGCAGCCAGGGGCAATCGCTTCCGCGAGATCGGTAATCTGCATCGATGGCAACTTTGCAACGAAGGTCTCGCCACCGTTAAGCATCCCAATACAGCGGGCCACAAATTGAGCACCCTGGTCAAGGGTGATCCAAAAGCGAGTCATACGAGTATCGGTAATAGGAAGCGCACCGGTTTCGCGCATTTTTTTGAAGAAAGGAACCACACTGCCGCGCGAGCCAATCACGTTGCCATAACGGACATTAGAAAAACGCGTGCCATCATTACCTGCAAGGTTATTCGCCGCAACGAATAGCTTGTCTGCACAAAGTTTGGTGGCACCATATAAATTGACTGGGTTGACCGCCTTGTCTGTCGATAACGCCACGACTTTCTTCACACCGCTATCGATTGCCACGTTAATGACATTTTCGGCGCCCATAACATTCGTCATGATGCATTCAATCGGATTGTATTCTGCTGCTGGTACTTGTTTAAGCGCTGCAGCATGAACGACGATGTCGATATCCTGAAATGCCCGGCGCAAGCGCGCTTCATCGCGAACGTCGCCGATAAAATAACGCAGATTTGGTGCATCCAACTCCTGATTCATCTCGAATTGCTTTAACTCATCTCGGGAAAAGACGACGAGACGTCGCGGCTTATATCTTTCTAGCAATAGCTTCGTAAATTTTTTCCCGAAGGAACCTGTGCCACCTGTGACAAGAATTGAACTTCCGTTTATGTCCATCGTTCTAGAATGGCCTCACTTGGTTTCTATTTCATAGTTTACGTTGGGGTCTTTGCAAGCCAGCAAAGATTCATCCAGAGACAGAAAGGATTCATCCAGGGAAGGCATCGGACGACCAAGAATGGCCTCCGCTTTTGAGCAATCGAGCGACATATCGCCTGGGCGTGGTGCCTTTAGATTCCTATCCTTAACCAGACCAGCATGAATTAAGCTTTTATCTAGGCCTGTACGCTCCGCCCAACGCATTGCAAAGTCATATTTGCTAACCCGCTCTCCCCCAGCAAGATTCAGCAGGCCCGACATGCCCTTGTCGACCAATTCGACCAGCATCTCGCATAACAAATCAGTCGCAACAGGTGTAAAGAAAACGTCCGAAAAAGCGTTGATAGCACGGCCAGCACATAATTCTTCCGTCAGCCAATCGTTAAATGACTTGCGCCATGGAAGGCTGGGCCCAAAAAAATTCGTCCGCAAGATGAGGGATTGGGGGTGAGCTTCAAACACAGCAACTTCACCCCCTGCCTTCGTTCTAGCATAAACGTTGATTGGACAAGGAGGCGTATCCTCTGCAACGAACTGACACGTCCCATCCCAAAGATGATCCGTTGATATGTGGACAAAAAAGCACCCCTGCCTATTGGAAGCACCTGCGAGGCGACCGGCCAGACTGGTGTTCAGCAAAGTCGCTTGATCCGGGTCATTTTCGCACTGATCCACATTGGTAAAACCGGCACAATTGATGACCACGTCCGGCGCAATGCCGGATATGACACGCTGACAAGCATCGCTCTCATCCAGCAAATCCACCTGCAAACCTAAACGCGTAAGATTGTCTAAAAGCGGGCGCCTCCAATGCAGCGCCACAACCTCACGGTCATGGGCCTGTAAATAGCTGGCAAGACGCCCTCCAAGCAGGCCGCTGGCCCCAACAATCAACCATTTTTTCGCCGTCTTCACGCGCCCACGCTCACATTCCGTAATTTGAGCTCCCCAAACGCACAAAACGTGCTTTTGGGGCGAGCGCAGCCATTTGACCAGGTCTCTTTACTGTCAGGCAATTGGGTTCCGGCGTTTCGGACGTTGACTGTTTTTCATCCATGCAGACCTTGGTCGGTCTGGAAAACGATTTATGGAAAACGGGGGTTTCAGAGGGAATTCTGGCAAGCTACCGCAGTTGAGGTGAATCGCCGCCACCTCAACTTAGCCTAGACTTCCATTTATCACGTTCATCTGATGAACGTCAATATAGTTCACAGGATGAACATTACCTGAAATACCGGCTGAAACCGATAAAATAATTTTATCTCAATAGCTTACACATAGCTTCCATCCGTCCGATGGGCTTGCAGCCTTCGGGGGAGTCTTTCAAGGCCTTGACTTGACTACGGCCTACTATCGAGGGGTGCGAGCCATAAAAGCCTAATTATTGGGCCGCAAATATTATGTCTATTCCCTAGCCATCTTAATGCTTCGCTTAGCCGAAGAACGAACTAGCCTGCTCTTGTGCCCAGCCATTCCTGACGACATGATTGCGCCGCCCCCCCTCGGCTTGGGCATTACGGAGAGAAAAATGACCCCATGGGAAATCAAGGCGCGCGAGTTCAGCAATTGCAACTGTGCCTATGGCTGTCCCTGCCAGTTCAATGCCCTTCCGACCTATGGCAATTGCGAAGCGGTCGCCGGCATGGAAATTGACAAGGGCCATTATGGCGACGTTCGTCTTGACGGATTGCGTTTTGCCGCCGTCTTTTACTGGCCGGGGCCGATTCACGAAGGAAAAGGCAAATGCCAGCCGATTGTGGACGTGCGCGCCGATGCACAGCAGCGCGACGCCTTGATTAAGATCGTCTCGGGCGAGGATACGGACCCGTTCGCCACGGTGTTCGCCGTCTTTGCTTCCACCATGGAGACCACCTACCCGCCCTTGTTTAAACCGATCGACTTCACGGTTGACATCGAAGCGCGAACCGCAAAGCTTTTCGTCGAAGATGTGATCGATTGCAGCGGCGAGCCCATTCGGGATCCAACCACCGGTGATGCCTTGCGTGCCCGAATCGAGCTTCCGGACGGCTTTGAGTTCACGGTCGCCGAAATGGGAAGTGCCTCCAGCGTGACCCAGGGTGAAATCGAGCTGAACCTGAAGGACAGCTACGGCCAATTTTCCCATTTGCATCTCAACAATCACGGTGTCGTTCGCTAGAACGACGTCCCGCCATGACCGATATGCCCCGCCATCTTGTCGAACGTGCCTTACGGCGCGATCGGTGGATCGTCGGTTTTGGGCTGATCGTTCTTTTTCTGTTGGCCTGGGCCTATTTGCTTGGCGGCGCCGGCACGGGCATGTCCCTTGCTCAAATGACGTCGGCGTCCCTCTTTCCCCATTCCGACCGGATCGGTTCTGCCGTCGCGTTGGAGCGCTGGGGCGTGGCCTATGCGGCTGGAATGGTCGGGATGTGGTGGGTCATGATGGTTGCGATGATGACGCCAAGCGTGGCGCCCATCATTCTTCTGCAAGCGCAGGCCGCCCGACACGCCGAGGCGAAGGGCGCGGAAAACGCGCCTGCCCTGCGACAAACGGGGACCTTTGCAGCGGGGTATCTTCTGATTTGGCTCGTCTTTTCAGGCGCCGCGACTTTTTTGCAATGGGCGCTCGAGGCCGGCGGGCTACTTTCCACCATGGCGATGGGATCGCAAAGCGTCTGGCTTTCCGCATCGCTTCTTTTTGCGGCCGGTGTGTATCAATTCTCGCCGATCAAGAATTTCTGCCTGCGTCATTGCCAGGCCCCGGCGGCTTTTCTCTCCCGGCACTGGCGCCCGGGGACTGGCGGCGCCCTTCGCATGGGAACGATCCATGGCGCCTATTGCGTCGGCTGCTGCTGGGCGTTGATGATGCTTCTTTTTGTTGGCGGCGTGATGAACCCGATCTGGATCCTCGCGCTCGCCACCATCGTGCTGCTTGAAAAGATTGCTGCCCAAGGGGCCCTTATCGGCAAGGCCGGCGGCGTGCTGTTGCTTTTGTGGGGCGGCGCGACGCTGCTGGTTTAACAGATAGACAACCCATCCGCCTTTACCGCTTGTACAAATCCGCCCTTGTCGGCGGCAGACCGGAAGGACCTTTGGCTTTGTGTTTGCTGGCAACCGTCTGATAAATCCCGAGCGCGCCGTCTTGGAACGCGAAGGACGCACCGGCAAGATAAGCGAGCCACATGCGGTACTTCTCCCGTCCGATTTGCGCAATCGCTTTGTCCTCATTGGCGATCAGGCGTTGATGCCATAGCTGGCAGGTCAGCCCGTAATGCTCGCGCCAGCACTCCACGTCATGAATTTCAAACCCCTCCACTTCCGTGGCCGCAAGCGAATGGCCGATATGGTCAAGCTCGGAACCCGGAAAGATGTATTTCAGAAGCAGCCGCTTTTCCGGCGGGATTTTTCGGCGTTTGCGGCGGCTTCGTTTGGCCCGAAGCGTGATGCCATGGTTCAAGAACATGCCCCGGTCGCGCAGCAGGCTGTTCAGCTTGCCGAAATAGGTCGGATAGTTGGCAATGCCGACATGTTCGTACATGCCGATCGAGGCGATCTTGTCGTATTCGCCGTCCAGGCTCTCGTAATTTCTGAGCTCCACCGTCACCCGGTCTTCCAGGCCGAGGCGGCGCACCTTCTCTACCGTAAAGTCGTGCTGGGCCTGGGAAAGCGTTACGCCATGGGCCTGGACCCCATGGACCCTTGCCGCGTGGCACAACAGCCCGCCCCAACCGCAACCGATGTCGAGGAACCGCTCGCCCGGTTGCAGGCGCAATTTCCTGCAGATCATTTCCAGCTTGTCTTGCTGGGCCTGCTCCAGCGAATTGTCCCAATCCGTGAAATAGGCGCAGGAATATTGCATCTCCGGGTCAAGGAAGAGCGCGTAGAAGTCGTTGCCGATGTCGTAGTGGAACTGAATGAATTTCTTATCGTCGCGACGGGCCAAGCTGTGCCCGGTCTCGTCCTCATCATATTCATGGGTCAGCTGGACTTTTTCTTCGAAGGCAAACAACAGCGGCAACGCATGGCGCAGCAAGAAGCCTTTGCGCAGATGCCGCCCCTTGATCTTGGCCTTCTTCTGGCGCGACAGCGCGATCAGCGTAAGAAGGTCGCCGCCCTCGAAATCGATGTGCCCGGCGGCATAGTGCCGCATCAACGTCTCCAGCGTCGGGCGGCGGAGCATGGAGCCCAGCACGCCGGGCCCGCTGATCGCAATGCAATAGGCGGGATCGGCCTCTCGGCCCAAGGGCACCACCGAACCGTCCCATAGCCGCACGGAAAGGGAGGTGTCGAGCTGCTCGGCCAGATGTTCAAAAATCTTCCGGGCCGCCCGCAAGCGCTTTTGATCAGAAATCGTTGTGCCGTTCATGTCTGCGAGCGCCTCCAGGGATGATGCCGATGCTCTCAAAGCCAACGGCCATGATACCCTTTTGCGTTGCCGGCTGAAAGCCGAGCCGCCCTGAACCTGCTCGCGCTTGCCGCATTGTCGGATGATGCTGGTGCTGATTCCCCTGGCCGCCCTCCTTGCCGATCGCGTCGGCCGCAAACCAATACTTCTGGCGGCGATGGCCGGGCTTATCCTTTTTTCCTACCCGCTTTTCTCGCTGATGCATCACCATGTGGACGCCATGATCTTTTTGGGGCAATTCGGGTTTGCCGTGCTGATCAGCATGATCATGGGCACCTATCCGACGCTGATGGCGGAAATGGCGGCGCCACGGCTTCGAGTTAGCACGATTTCAATCGGATACAATTTGTGCCTTGGGCTTCTTGGCGGCACTACACCGATGGTGGCGGCCTATCTGGTCGCACGGACCCATGCCGATCTTTCGCCGGCCTTCTATCTGATGGGCGCCGCGATCGTTTCCCTGCTGACATTGCTAACCATCAAGGAAACCGTCGGCACCGGTCTGCGGCAACGGGCGTAGCCTCTCCACTGCTTGTATAATTCTGGCGATGAGCAATAAAGTCTGCACACTTTGCGGAGAGATAGCAGAAAATGTCGAACAATAAGAAGCCTGCGCTTCGCCTGTTTTTCGTCGGGATGATCGTTTTAGCGGCAACCGAGCTTTTTGTTCGGGTCTTTCTCACCTCCCCTTCCCAGCAGATTTTTGATCCCGAAACCGGGTTTCGGTACGTGCCACACGCCACCATTTTCCGGAGCAAGGAGGGTGGTGCAACGATTCACCTCAACGGACTTGGCTTGAACGATGACGAAATCACGCACAAACCAGAAAAGTTTCAGATCGTTGCGCTTGGCGATTCAATCACTGAAGCCTTTCAGGTTCCGGCGGACGTCAACTACACATCCGTGGCAGAGCGTCTGAACAGAAAACTCGATATTATCAATATGGGCCGCTCGGCTGCAGGACCGCTTTCCTACCCTATTGTACTGGATCGCATACGAAAGATCGTACAGCCCACCTATATTGTCGTTCAACTCTCGCCCTACGATGTCGAAGATTTACTTCGGCCAAATGCACGCGTCACGCAAGATACGAAGACCGGAAAAATTGTACAGGTTAAGCTGCAGTCAACTCAGAAAAATCTGCTCAAGCAAGCCGTACGTCCAATCATAAGACATTCCGCACTCGCCACTTACCTGATGCGTCGATGGAGCCCCTTGGTAAAAGAAGTCATCGAAAACTTCGACGCCCTTGGTGGCATAAAGGCGCACGCGAAAGCACCTGCCGAAAAAGTAAAAGAGAAACATCAGGCAGCCATGCGGCTCGCCTACGTTCTGGAAGTGCTGAAACGGACCGCACCAGTCGTCGTTCTCAACGTTCCGTCCCTGGACTATTTTCAGGGACGCCGCGCCCAGATATCGAAGCTATCGCACGACGAACGGAAAGTTTTTCGGGAAGCCGCGCGCATGGCAAATGTACCTTTTATCGATACAAGCTCTACTCTTAAAAAAGTCTATCTCGAAACCGGTCAGCCACCCCATGGCTTTGCCAATCACCGAATCGGCGTTGGCCATCTCAACCCGGCCGGACACCAGGCCGTGGGGAAATCACTCGTAAGCTTTTTTGACAACACCCTCTTTCCAAACACGCAACCATAACCACCCATATGATTTTCACTTCGCTCACTTTCCTTGGTTTCTTCACGGTTCTGCTGAGCCTATTTGTTTTCATCCGGACAGATCGTGGCCGCATCTTCCTTTTGCTGGCGGCAAGCTATGCCTTCTACGCCGCATGGGACTATCGCTTCCTCCTATTACTGCTGTTAAGCGGCGTAAGCGGATGGTGGCTTGGCCTGCGGATGATACGCGCGGAACACCCTGCAAAACGAAGAGCATGCCTGATCTTCAGCCTCATCATCAGCCTTGGAATGCTAGGCTATTTCAAATATGCAAATTTCTTTTTGGATAATTTCGCAGCCCTCTTTGGTCTTTCCGATCTTGGCAATCTGAAAATTATTCTGCCCGTCGGAATTTCCTTTTTTACTTTTCAAACGATGAGTTACACCATCGATCTTTACCGGAATAAGATCCCCGTCTGTCGAGACCTTCCGAAATTTTTACTGTTTATTTCCTTTTTTCCACAACTCGTAGCCGGCCCGATTGTTCGGGCATCGCATTTTCTTCCTCAACTTGATCTCCCCATTCGCCTGAAACGATCGAATGCCATCTTGGGCGCGCAGATTTTCCTTGGTGGCGCCGTCCAGAAAGTCCTGATTGCCGACAATCTGGCGGGATTTATTGACCCAGCTTTTGCAGAGCCCGCGCTTTATTCTTCGCTAACGCTGTGGCTTGCTGTTGCCTGCTATTCAATCCAGATATTTTGTGATTTTGCGGGTTACTCGCTAATGGCAATCGGTATTGGCCGCATACTCGGTTTCGAGTTTCCCGAGAATTTCCGCATGCCCTACGTTGCGACTTCACTTACCGAGTTCTGGCATCGCTGGCATATTTCGCTTTCCACATGGCTTCGCGACTACCTTTACGTTCCGCTTGGCGGCAATCGCCATGGTCCATTTCGGAAATTTCGGAACATTTTCCTGACGATGCTGTTGGGAGGCTTGTGGCATGGCGCAAGCTGGAACTTCATTATCTGGGGCGGCTCCCACGGCCTGGGGTTGATCATACAAAAACTCTGGAATCGCTGGTTCGGGGGCACGTTCCCGAAAATATCGGGAACCCCTTTTTATCGCGGACTGAGCTGGGCTCTAAATCTTACCTTTGTCGGCCTGCTATGGGTGCCGTTCCGTTGCGTTGACTTTGAAACGACCGGCACTTTCTTTCGTCAATTGGTACAGACGACCGATGGCATCCATTGGATGCACACCCCAAGCCTTGTCATTTTGGGGGGCGTGCTAGTCTGGCACGGACTCTATCTTTACAAACGCAGTCTTTATCACCGTTTTCCAGTACCTCAACTCTCAAACTATATGCCGGCTGCTGTCATGCTTGGAGCATTGATACTTTTTCTGCTCTTCGCCCCCATCAACAGCTCGCCCTTCATCTACTTTCAGTTCTAAAACTGGCGAGGCAGGGGTATTCGCTCCGCCTAAAATTTGCGCGCGACAGGATATAAAATCCGACGACGCTGCTCTGCACTCCCGGCCGCCCTCAAATATGCCTCCTATGACGGACCCCGGCGATAGCCAGGGCTAAAAGCCTAATTATTGGGCAATGCACAATTTTGCTTATTTCCTAGCCAATTCCAGTCCTGGGGTCGGCCTTCCCCGCTCCGTTTTTCTTAAAATAATCGTTATTTATCAAATAACTAGATAAACATCCCCCAAGACTCGGAAAGGCCGGGCCATGGCACGGATATTGCTCCGCACTGCAATAAGAACGCAGAAGCCCGCCGGTTGCGGCGAGGCAAGAAAAGGGATGTGGGCATGGCCAAACAGCGCCTTGTGGTCGTCGGCAATGGCATGGCCGGCATGAAGACGGTGGAGGAGCTCTTGAAGCTCGCCCCCGATCTTTACGACATCACCGTCTTCGGCGCCGAGCCCTGGGGCAATTACAACCGCATCCTGCTTTCCCCCGTTCTGGCCGGTGAAAAAACCACCGACGACATCATGCTCAACGACCGCGATTGGTATGCCAAAAACGGCATCACGCTCCATGCCGGAAAGGAAGTGACGGCGATTGAACGCCGGAAACGAATCGTCCGGGCAGACGACGGGACCGAAGCCCCTTATGAGCGCCTGCTGCTTGCCACCGGGTCGGACCCGGTCGTTCTGCCGATCCCCGGCAGCGATCTGCCCGGCGTAATCACCTTTCGCGATCTCCACGACGTCGAAGCCATGATCGAAGCCTCCGATCGCCATAAAAACGCCGTCGTCATCGGCGGCGGACTTTTAGGCCTTGAGGCGGCGAACGGCCTCGCCAAGCGAGGCATGAACGTCACCGTCGTCCACCTGTCCGACACCCTGATGGAGCGTCAGCTTGATGCCTATGCAGGGGAAATGCTCCATCAAGCGCTTGAAAAAAGCGGCCTTCACTTCAAGATGCCGGCAAAAACGGAGGCCGTTCTAGGCAAAACCCGCGTACAGGCGGTTCGCTTTGCCGATGGCAGCGAAATCCCGGCCGATCTTGTCGTGATGGCGGTTGGCATTCGCCCCAATGTCGCCCTGGCCCAAAAGGCAAATCTGCATTGCCAGCGCGGCATCGTCGTCGCCGATACCATGCAAACTTTCGACCCACGCATCTATGCGGTCGGCGAATGCGTCGAACACCGCACGCGCACCTATGGCCTGGTGGCACCGCTGTTCGATCAGGCCAAAGTATGCGCCAACCATCTGGCCGAGCTTGGCCACGGGCTCTACCAAGGTTCGTTCCTCGCCACCAAGCTGAAAGTGACCGGTATCGACCTCTTTTCGGCGGGCGAATTTCGTGGCGCAAAGGAATCCGACGAGATCGTCCTCCAAGACCCCGGCAACGGCACATACAAGAAACTCGTACTCAAAAAAAACCGGCTGCGTGGCGCCGTGCTCTATGGCGACACTACGGACGCCAGCCACTATTTCCAGCTAATACGCGATGAAACCGACGTCTCCGATATCCGCGAGCAACTCATGTTCGAGCATGCCCATCTCGGCGATTCGGGCCATGGCGGCAAAAACGCCGCCGCGGCCATGGACGATACCACCGAGGTCTGCGGCTGCAACGGCGTGTGCAAGGGGACGATCGTCAACGCCATCCTGGACAAAAAGCTGTTCACACTGGAAGACGTCCGCACCCATACGAAGGCGTCTTCTTCCTGTGGGTCCTGCACCGGGCTGGTTGAACAGATATTGGCCACCACGCTTGGCGGCGATTATTCCGAAGCCCCAAAGACAAAGCCGATATGTCCCTGCACGGAACACAGCCATGACGACATACGCAAATCCATTCGCGAACATGGTCTAAAAACCATTGCCGACGTCATGGCCTTCGTCGAATGGCACACGCCCGATGGCTGTCACATCTGCCGGCCGGCGCTTAACTATTACCTTTTGTGCGAATGGCCGGGCGAATATAGGGACGATCCGCGTTCGCGCTTCGTCAACGAACGAATGCACGCCAACATCCAGAAGGATGGGACCTATTCCGTCGTGCCAAGGATGTGGGGCGGCATTACCAATCCGAGCGAGCTGCGCGCCATCGCCGACGTCGCGGACAAGTTCGATATCCCCGCGGTCAAGGTCACCGGCGGCCAGCGCATTGATTTGCTGGGCGTCAAGCGCGAAGACCTGCCCGCCGTCTGGCGCGATCTCAACGGCGCCGGACTGGTTTCCGGCCACGCTTATGGCAAAGCCCTGCGTACGGTCAAAACCTGCGTCGGATCCGATTGGTGCCGTTTTGGCGTTCAGGATTCAACGGCCATGGGAATTCGCCTGGAAAAAATGTGCTGGGGCACCTGGACGCCACACAAGGTAAAAATGGCCGTGTCGGGATGCCCACGCAACTGCGCCGAAGCGACCATCAAGGATTTCGGCGTCGTCGCGGTGGCGGAGGGCTGGGAACTCCACATAGCCGGCAATGGCGGCGTCAAGGTGCGAACCACGGACCTTCTATGCAAGGTGACGGACGACGAAGACGTTCTCGAATATTGCGGCGCCTTCCTGCAGCTGTACCGGGAAGAAGCCCACTATCTTGAGCGCACGGCGCCGTGGGTCGAGCGGGTGGGCCTTTCCCATGTCCGCGATACCGTCGTCACGGACAGCGAGAAGCGGCGCGCCCTTCACGCACGCTTCCTCCATGCCCAGACATTTTCCCAGACGGACCCCTGGATGGAGCGCGCCAGCCAAAACGTCGATCGCATCGAGTTCGAACCCCTGGCCGAGGTCGCATCCGCATGAGCAGCCAATGGGTAGAAGTGGGCCGGCTCGAGGACATCCCGCCTCTTGGCGCCCGGGTCGTGCGCACGGCCCAGGGCGACATCGCGGTCTTTCGTGCCGCCGACGATCAAGTGTTCGCACTGGAAGATCGCTGCCCCCATCGCAACGGCCCCCTCTCCCAAGGGCTGGTTCACGGCACCCAGGTGACCTGCCCATTGCACAATTGGGCAATCGAACTTGGCAGCGGGTCTGCCGTGGCGCCCGACGAGGGGTGCACGAAGGCGTACCCGGTGCGAATCGAGAACGGGCGCGTTTCCCTTTGCCTCGACGGCGCGTCCGATGCGTCCGCCGCCCCGGGATGATTGAAACGACAAAGACAAACTGCCCCTATTGCGGCGTCGGCTGCGGCGTCCTTGCCAAGCGCGAACCGGGCAACGGCATCGCCATTACCGGCAATGGCGAACATCCGGCCAATTTCGGAAAATTATGTTCGAAAGGCTCGGCCCTTGGCGAAACCCTTGGCCTTGACGGGCGGCTGCTGAGCCCGACGATCGACGGCCAGCGCGCCGATTGGGAAACGGCGCTGACGCGCGTCGCGGCGGGCCTCGGCGATACGATTGCGCAGCATGGCCCCGATGCCGTGGCATTTTATGTTTCCGGCCAGCTTCTGACCGAAGATTATTATGTCGCCAACAAATTGATGAAAGGGTTCATCGGGTCCGCGAACATCGATACGAATTCACGCCTTTGCATGGCATCGAGCGTCGCGGGACACAAACGCGCCTTTGGCGCGGATGCGGTGCCTTGCAGTTACGAAGACCTTGAGGAGGCCGATCTTGTTGTCCTGGCCGGATCGAACGCCGCCTGGTGCCATCCCATCCTTTACCAACGCATCGCCGCGCAACAATCCACGTCCGCGGGAAAGAAGCTGGTCGTCATCGACCCGAGACGCACGGCAAGTTGCAGCGACGCCGATCTTCACCTGGCGCTGAAACCCGGCACCGACGCCATTCTCTTCAATGGCCTTCTCGCCTATTTGGATTCCTACGACGCAATCGACATGCGTTTCGTGAACTGCCACACCGAGGGCCTGCACGAAGCCTTGCAGGCGGCCAAACAATCGGCCGCTTCCGCTGCAGAGGTGGCCGCCCTTTGCGGGCTTTCGCAAGACGATGTGCTGCGCTTCTTCCACTGGTTCAAGGCGACGAAGAAAACCGTAACGGTCTATTCCCAGGGCATCAACCAATCCTCCAGCGGCACCGACAAGGTCAACGCGATCATCAATTGCCATCTGTTTACGGGACGCATTGGCCGCCCAGGCATGGGGCCGTTCTCGTTCACCGGCCAGCCGAACGCCATGGGCGGACGGGAAGTCGGCGGCATGGCCAACCAGCTTGCCGCGCATATGGAAATCGAAAACCCGTCCCACCGCGAACGCGTGCAGCGTTTCTGGGGCGCCCGCGGCCTGGCTGAAAAACCCGGCCTCAAGGCCGTGGACCTCTTCGACGCAATTGGGGACGGGCGCGTGAAGGCCGTTTGGATCATGGCGACGAACCCGGCCGTAAGCCTTCCCGATGGCGATCGCATACGCGATGCGCTGAAGGCATGCGATCTTGTCATCCTGTCCGACTGCGTGCGCCGGACCGACACCGCCGCCTTTGCCGACGTTCTCCTGCCGGCCGCCGCCTGGGGCGAGAAAGACGGCACGGTGACGAATTCGGAACGCCGCCTATCGCGGCAACGCGCCTTCCTTCCCCTTCCCGGCGAAGCAAAGCCCGATTGGTGGATTGTCACCCAAGTCGCCCGCCGCATGGGCTTCGAGGAAGCGTTCTCCTTCGAGTCGCCCGCCGCGATCTTCCGCGAGCACGCCGCTCTCTCCGGTTTTGAAAATTCCGGTGGCCGCGCCTTTGATATTTCGTCGCTCGCCGAAATCGACGACGACGCCTATGATTCGCTTATCCCGGTGCAGTGGCCCGTCACACGGAAAAAGCCTTCGGGAACGCCACGGCTCTTTACCGACGGCCGGTTTTTCACTGCAAGCGGCAAGGCGCAATTTATTTCCATTACGCCCCGCCTGCCCGCCCACGGGCCCGATGACGAATTTCCGCTCGCGCTGAACACCGGCCGCACGCGCGACCACTGGCATACGCTTACGCGAACCGGCATTTCGCCACGCCTTTCACAGCACGACAGCGAACCCATCGCCGACATCCATCCGAAGGATGCGGAAAAGGCCGGTATTCAGGATGGCGCCCTGATACGCGCGACCAGCCATCTTGGCGAAATGTTCGCCCGCGCACGGATTACCGAAGATCTGCGCGAAGGCAACGTTTTCCTGCCCATGCATTGGAACGACCAATTCGCCGCCAAGGGCCGGGCGGACGCGCTGATCGACGCCGTCTGCGATCCGGTCTCGGGCCAACCCGAACTGAAGCACACGCCGATACGCCTGACCCCATATGCGCCGCAGTGGAAGGCACTGGCTTTTTCGCGGCAACCGCTTGCCCTTGAGGCAGCCACCTATTGGGTGCGCAGCGCAGAGGTGGAATGCTGGCGTTATGAATTTGCCGGCGACGCCCTACCCGATAACCCCGAATCCTGGGCGCGCGGGCTGCTGGGCTTCAAGGATGAAAAGGACGAATGGATTGCTTACCGGGACACAACCTCGCAGCATTACCGCTTTGCCGTGATTAGCGGCGGTCGGCTACAGGCGTGTCTTTTCGTGCTTCCCGACTTCGCCAGCCTATCGCGTTCCTGGCTGGCCAGCCTTTTTGCCGAGAAAGAAATTTCGCCGGCGGCCCGGACCAGCCTCCTCGCCGGTGCCATGCTCGGCGCCGGGGAAGACGATGGGCCCATGATCTGTGCCTGTTATGGCGTGCGGCGGAAACAAATTACCGCGGCGATCGAGACGGAAGGCCTGGCGACGGTGGAAGCCATCGGCGAGCGGCTGCAGGCAGGCACATCATGCGGCTCGTGCAAGCCAGAACTGCGCAATCTGCTGCCGGAACGCTAGCCCACCGCGCGATTTAAACGGCCCTCAGGCCGCCGCGGCGTCTGGCCGTTTGTGCGTCTCGTTTTCTTCGAGGAAGCCAAGCAGCTCTTCCCGGTATTCGTAATAGCGGGCATGTTCCAGAAGCGTCTTTCGCGTTCGTGGACGCGGAATATCGATGCAAATGACCTTGCCGACCCGGGCACGCGGTCCGTTCGTCATCATGACCACCCGATCCGCGAGCAAGATCGCTTCATCGACATCGTGGGTTACGCAAATCGACGTGACTTGCGTTTTCCGCCAGACGTCCATCAGCACTTCCTGCAATTCCCACCGCGTTAGCGAGTCCAGCATGCCGAAGGGCTCGTCCAGCAACAGCAATTTCGGCGAAAGCGAGAAAGCGCGGGCGATGCCTACCCGCTGTTTCATTCCGTTCGACAGGTCGCGCGCCTTCTTGTCCAGCACGCCACCAAGCCCCACCCGGGTGAGAAAATATTTTACGATGTCATCCCGCTCCGCCTGATTGGCATGGGGGTAGACGCGGTCTACCCCAAGCGCCACATTTTCGCGCGCCGTCAGCCAGGGAAACAGGCTTGGTGCCTGAAACACCACGCCGCGGTCCGGTCCGGCGGTGTCGACTTCCTTGTTGTCTACGACGATGCCGCCATCGCTAAGTTCGTTCAACCCCGCGGCCATCGCCAGCACCGTCGACTTGCCGCAGCCGGAATGTCCGATCAGCGACACAAATTCGCCTTTGGGAAGGATCAACTGGAAATCCTCGACGACCGTCAGCGGACCTTTCGGCGTGGGGTACGTCTTGCCAACGTTGAAAAATTCGACATAACGTTCGTCCCCGGCCTTGGGCCGTTTCGTCGCGCTCATCCTGCCAGGCCAACCGATCCCCTTGGGGATGACCGGGACCATTTCGGGAAGCTGCAACTCGGTATCGCTTGCCACGTTTTTTTCCAGCCCCGCCTTCATGAGATATTGCGTGATTTCGCGGCGCAGGCCCTTGAACGTCTCGTTGTGATTAATCGCGCTGCGGCTGCGCGGCCGCTCCAGCGCGACACGAAACTCCGGGCCAAGACTGGCCTTCGGCCCCGGATTGAGCGGAATGATCCGATCCGCAAGCAAAATGGCTTCGTCCACGTCGTTGGTAATTAGCACGACGGTCTTGCGCTCTTTGCGCCAAATGGCCTCGATCTCGTCCTGGAGATTGGCCCGCGTCAAGGCATCCAGCGCGCTTAAAGGCTCGTCGAGCAGCAAGATCTCCGGATTCATGGCTAGCGCGCGGGCAACGGCGACCCGCTGGCGCATGCCACCCGAAAGCTCCTTCGGCCGCCGAAGCATGGCCGGACGAAGCCCCACCATGTCGATATATTTTTCCGTGTGCGCCCGGCGCCGCTCGGCCGGCCAGTCCTTGAACACCGAATTCACCGCAAGGGCGATGTTTCCATAGACCGTAAGCCACGGCATCAGGGAGTAGCTTTGAAAGACGACGCCGCGTTCGGGCCCGGCGCCTTCAACTTTCTTGCCCTTGAAACGCACCTCGCCCGTGTCCGGCATGGTCAAACCGGCCAGGGCCGAGATCAACGTCGTCTTGCCACTGCCGGAGAAGCCGACAATGGCGACAAACTCGCCTTCGGCGACGCGCAGATCGATGTCTTTAAGAACTTCGGTCCGGTTTTTGCCCTTGCCATAGCCTTTGCCTAGGCCGGACACTTCAAGAATTGCCATGGCGAGACCCCTATTGTTGATCCGTATAGGTGAACAGGCTCTGAAGCGTCAGCATCACGCGATCGAGCAAAAAGCCGATAATTCCGATGGTGAACACGGCCACCATGATCCGCGCCAGCGAATCGGAACTGCCGTTTTGAAATTCGTCCCAGACGAATTTTCCAAGGCCCGGATTCTGCGCCAGCATCTCGGCCGCGATCAGCACCATCCAGCCGACGCCCAGCGAAAGCCGAAGACCGGTAAAAATCAATGGCAGGGACGATGGCAGCACCAGCTTGAAAAGCTTCGTAAGCCAGGCCAGCCGCAACACCTTGCCGACATTAATCAAATCCCTATCGATCGAGGCGACGCCCAGCGACGTGTTGATCAGCGTCGGCCACAACGAACACAGCGTTACCGTAATCGCCGAGTTCAGGAAAGATTTTGAAAACATCGGATTGTCCGAAACGTAAAGCGCGCTGACGATCATCGTAACGATCGGCAGCCAGGCAAGCGGAGACACCGGTTTGAAAACCTGAATCAAGGGATTGAAGGCCGCGTTCACGGTCGCGCTTAACCCGCATAGAATGCCGAGCGGCAGTGCCACCAGCGTCGCAAGAAGAAAGCCTGCGAATACGGTCAGCAGGCTGGTAAAAATCTGGTCGATGTAGCTGGGCTTGCCGGTATAGCCGCGCAATTTGACCTTGGCACCGGGATCGCTTGCCAGGATGGCTGCATTGCGCCTTTCCTGGCGCTCGTAAAAGGCGGCCGCCTTCTGCCTTTGCTGAAGATGGTCCTGCCAAAGGACGTCCGCCTGTGCCCACACCTGGGCCGGGCCCGGAATCTGGCCGAGGCTGGTATGGACCTTCGGCGCCAATTCCCCCCAGAGCGATAGAAACAGAACGATCGACATCAGCGGAATGCCAAGCTGGTGCCAGATATTTTTTAGCTGATCGCGCGGATTGTCGCCGGCGGCCAACCGAATGAAGCTGGCCAGCCAACCCAAACCGATAACGTCGAGCACGCGCACCGTCCGGTCGAGAATATATCCGGCGGTGCGCAGCTGCCGGATCCAGGCACTCGGTCTGTTTTGTTCGATGGCTTTGGCTTGCGCGCTCATTCGACGCCTTCCACCCCGACGCTGTCTTTCCCTTTCAGGCCAATGGCAAGCTTCTCTAGATAGGCGTTGGGCTTGCGGCCATCGAAGACGACGCCATCGATGAATTGTTCCTGGGGTTCACGGTAACCGTCGCTTTTCCAAGGGAAGTCCGCCTCCTTCGCCTTTCCCTCGTCCACCAATCGCCGCGCCGCCTTCAGGTAGACATCCGGCCGATAGACCTTTTTCGCGACCTCGTGGAACCAGGTGTCCGCCTTGTATTCGCCGATCTGCCCCCAGCGGCGCATCTGCGTCAGGGTCCAGACCGCGTCGCTGTAATAGGGATAGGTGGCGTAGTAACGGAAGAAGACGTTGAAGTCCGGCATGGGACGCTTGTCGCCCTTCTCATATTCGAAGGTGCCGGTCATGCTGTTGGCAATGACATCGGAATCGGCGCCGACATATTCGCTGCGCGCGAGAAACGCCACCGCCTTGCTGCGATTGGCACCGTTGTTTTCGTCAAGCCAGATGGCCGCCCGGATCAACGCTTTGACAACCGCCAGATGGGTGTTCGGGTTCGCCTCGGCCCATTGCTTGCTGACGCCGAAAACCTTCTCCGGGTTGTTTTTCCAGATTTCGTAATCCGTGATGACCGGCACGCCGATGCCCTTGAAAACCGCCTGCTGGTTCCACGGCTCGCCGACGCAATATCCATAAATGGTGCCCGCTTCGAGCGTGGCCGGCATTTGCGGCGGCGGCGTCACCGACAACAGGACATCCGCCTGAATCTGGCCGCTGATGTCGCCCGGAGCGTAATAGCCGGGATGGATGCCGCCGGCGGCCAGCCAGTAGCGCAGCTCGTAATTGTGGGTCGACACCGGAAAGACCATGCCCATGTTGAACGCCTTTCCATCGGCCCGATAACGATCGACGACGGGCTTTAGATAATCGGCCTTGATCGGATGAACGGGCTTGCCGTCGGCGCCATGGGGTACATGCGCCTTCATCTCTTTCCAGATGTCGTTGGAAACGGTGATGCCGTTGCCGTTGAGGTCCATGCTAAAGGCCGTGACGATGTCGGCGCGGGTGCCGAAACCAATGGTCGCGCCAAGCGGCTGGCCAGCAAGCATATGGGCGCCGTCAAGCTCGCCATCAATGACCCGATCCAACAGCACTTTCCAGTTTGCCTGGGGCTCGAGCGTGACGAACAGCCCCTCGTCCTCGAAGAAACCCAACTCATAGGCGATGGCCAGCGGCGCCATGTCGGTGAGCTTGATGAAGCCGAATTTCAATTCGTCCTTTTCAAGGGCCAACGGCGCGGCCGACACGGGCCAACCGAACAGGGCCAGAACGGCAAAACCGGCCAGGCGGCGCAGACCGGCTGGAAAGCCCTTAAGCGTCTTTAGGGGATTATTCATGGGCACAATCATTTCCAAGGCGTGGGCATAGCCGCCCACAGGTACGTCCAGAAGAGTGCAACCGCCATGCCAAGGGCGCTTATTTAAAAAAGCCAGTTAAAACAAGATGTTGTGAAAATACAGCCGGGCCGGCCGCGCCACGGCCATGACCGTTTTTTGTGCAATGCGAAAAAACTTTGTGCAACGGGCGGCGCCGCGGTTTTCCGGCCCATTCAGGCCGCAATCCAGGCCAAAGAAGCGGCGGTCGGGCCCTAGACGCAGCCGAGCGCGGCCACGCTAGCCATGCAAAACCGCACTGCCTATGCTGAAGCATTCGCAATGGCAGAGAAACACGACCCTATGGTTCACGCCCCGCATCCAGCAACCGCCGTGGACCCGGTTTGCGGGATGACCGTCGATAGAACGGCAAACAAACCCACCCATACACACCGCGATCAGGAATTCCATTTCTGCAGCCAAGGGTGTCACGACAAATTTGCAGCCGACCCCGAGTATTATCTATCGGGCGCGCATCAAAAGAATAAAGAAAGCCTTCCATCCGGCACCCTTTACACCTGTCCAATGCACCCTGAAATTAAACAGGAGGGGCCCGGCGATTGCCCAATCTGCGGCATGGCGCTGGAACCGATGGGAGCCCCCACCGGCGACGAAGGTCCGAATCCGGAACTCATCGATTTCAAGCGGCGTTTTCTGGTTGGAGCCGTGCTGACCGTTCCCCTTTTGATTTTAACGATGGCCCCTTTTGTGGGACTCGGCGGGCTCCGCGAAAATTTGGGCGAGCGCACGGCGCTCTGGATCGAACTTGGGCTTGGGACGCCGGTCATTCTTTGGGCCGGCTGGCCTTTCTTCCTGCGCGGCTGGAAGTCGATCGCAAGCCGCAACCTGAACATGTTTACCCTGATCGGGATGGGGGTCACCTCAGCCTATCTTTTCAGCGTCGTCGCCGTGTTCGCGCCCGGGATTTTCCCGGACGGTTTCCGCGATGCGGCAGGCCATGTCGGCGTCTATTTCGAGGCCGGCGCCGTAATCGTCGTCCTCGTCCTGCTCGGTCAGGTGATGGAGCTTGGGGCACGCGAGCGCACAGGTGCCGCAATCCGCGCGCTGCTTGACCTTGCCGCCAAAACCGCCCGCATCCTTCGCGACGACGGAAGCGAGGAGGAAATCCCGCTCGAGGACGTCCAAGTGGGCGATCGGCTGCGCGTCCGCCCCGGCGACAAGGTTCCCGTCGACGGCGTTGTTGTTGAGGGACACTCGTCCATTGACGAGTCGATGATCTCGGGCGAGCCAATCCCCGTTGAAAAGGTGAAGGGCGACGATGTAACCGGCGCCACCATCAACGGTACGGGGACTTTGGTGATCGAGGCAAAGCGCGTCGGCGCCGACACCATGCTTAGCCAGATCGTCGAGATGGTTGCAAACGCGCAGCGCAGTCGCGCACCGATCCAAAAACTTGCCGATTCGGTGGCGGGAAAATTTGTGCCCGCCGTAATCCTGGTTGCCATCCTTTCCTTCATCGTCTGGGCCCTCTGGGGACCGGCACCGGCGCTTGCCTATGCATTGGTGAACGCGGTCGCGGTGCTGATCATCGCCTGCCCCTGCGCGCTGGGCCTCGCAACGCCGATGTCGATCATGACCGCGACCGGGCGCGGCGCCCAGGCCGGCGTGCTGATCAAAAACGCCGAAGCGCTGGAGCGGTTTGCGAAAGTTGACACGTTGATTATCGACAAGACGGGCACCTTGACCTTGGGCAAGCCCAAGCTCGTCGCCGTTCTGCCCGAGGGCGCCCATGACGAAACCGATGTGCTGCGGCTGGCCGCCAGCCTCGAACGCGGATCCGAACATCCCCTGGCCGAAGCCATTGTCGCCGGCGCCGAGGAACGTGGAATCGCGTTCTCGAAGGTAGACGCCTTCGAAGCCGTAACTGGCAAGGGCGTCAAAGGCGCCGTGGACGGAAAGGCGGTCGCCCTTGGCAACGCAAAGCTGGCCGCCGATTTGGGGCTCGAGGGCGGCGCGCTCGCTGAAACCGCAAACGCCAGACGCGACGCGGGCGAAACCGTCATGTTCGTCATTGTCGAAAACGCCATCGCGGGCCTCGTCGCCGTCGCTGACCCGGTGAAGGAGACGACACCGGCAGCGTTGAAGAGACTCCATGAGGAAGGCTTCCGCATCGTCATGGCGACCGGCGACAACGAGCGGACCGCGAAGGCCGTGGCCGCCAGACTTGGGATTGATGAGATCCGCGCGGACGTGCTGCCCGAAGACAAAGCGCGGATCATCCAGGAATTGCAGGCGCAGGGCCGCAAAGTCGCCATGGCCGGCGACGGCGTCAACGACGCCCCCGCCCTCGCCCAGGCCGATGTCGGCATCGCCATGGGAACCGGCGCCGACGTGGCGATCGAAAGCGCCGGGTTTACCCTGGTCAAGGGGGACCTCAACGGCATCGTCCGGGCCCGGCGGCTCGCGCGGGCAACCATGCGGAACATCAAGCAGAACCTGTTCTTCGCGCTGGTCTACAACGCCTTCGGCGTGCCGGTAGCGGCGGGCGCGCTCTACCCGTTCCTCGGCGTTCTGATTTCCCCGATGTTCGCGGCGGCGGCAATGAGCCTGTCGTCGCTATCGGTCGTCAGCAACGCCTTGCGGTTGCGGTCTACGCCCCTTGAATGAAGGCCCTCCGAACAGGGAAAATCCGGGAATCTTTCCAATTATGAACAAAGGAAGCAAAGGCTTAACCCTCTGCTCCCGTTAACGGCGACGCAAACATCTTGGCTTGTCCTTGGCCTGTTATCTGGGCCCACAGGTGGTCGGATGGGCCGTGGTGAGAATTGAGCGACGCAAGGGCTACCCAATCGCGGTCCGGTACCTATTCTAAATTTGCCTGGGGTCAGACCGCTGCCAATTGCTTCCTGAACGGCCGATCCTTCTTGAGATGCCATTCCCGGCTCATCGCCTCCCCCCGCGTGCGGTAACGCTCCGCATATAGAAGCGCCCATTTGCGCCCGCGGGTCGAACGCGCGCCCGCACCTGAATTATGCTCCTGGAGGCGGCGTTCCAGATTGGTGGTCCAGCCCACATAGGTGCGATGCCCGCCTTTTCCCTCGCTTCCCAAGACATATACAAAACACGCCATTGTTTTAGGGCAGCAGGTCCATACAGCGGGAAAGATCAATGGTGAGGGCCGGCCATTACAGCCCGAACGTCACCGATAGCCAAAATTTTGTCGTGTCCGTCGCAAGATTGTCCGCGTTATAGCCGGCATATTTCAAAGTCAGGGTCGTGTGATCGTAGATCTCTTTCGAAATTGCTATATCGAGCTCGCTGCCATGATCCAGGCTATCGTCGTTCGCCTGGAAGTCATGGTAGACGGCGTGCAACTTTGTGCCGCTGAGGTAGCCTGCATTTTTCAAGGCGTACTGGCCGCTAACATACAAATCCTCAACGCCGTTTGCGGGCGTCGTCAGAAACTTGTCGGCCCAGCCCTGAAATTTATGCAGCGTCGCGAAGGGCGTTTGAAACGCATTTACGCCGTCGCCTTCCAATACTTCGTATCCGAACTTGACCGCCAGACCCATGTAGCGGATGCCTGGCTCAATCAGATAATAATTCACGTCATAATTGCCGGGGTTGTCCGCATAGTCGCTCTGCTGCGCGAATTCCGCCGTATACAACAGGCCCCACTTTTCGTTGAGCTTCTGCTTGCCGGCAAATCGGAGCCCATATGTCTGAGACGTCAGCGCGGGCGCATCGTCGTCGATGTCGATCAAATAGGCATAGCCGGTGACGTTGCCAAAGCCAAAGCCCGAATATTTGACGTTTAGGACGTGGCTGTCCGAATCAAAGGTCCCCACTGGCGAATCTTCGCCAAAAATCCTGTTGGCCTGCAAGATATAGCCGTAAGTGGCGTTGAAGCCGTCCAACGACGTGTTGTTCAGCTTGATCGCATCGAACGTCTGCTGATTCTGCCGCCATCCGACGTGGCCGACAAAGCGATGGTTATCCAGCACCATGACCTGGCGGCCAACGACAACCGGCGTATCCGGAATCCAGGTCGATGTGAGCTGCAACCGATTAACCTCGGTGCCATCCGGGTCGGCAACGACCGGATAGGTCGTACGCCTGTTTGTCGTGCTGTTAAAGTTTTCAGGTCCGACCGGTGTGACGTTTTCGAACTCTACCAACGCGCCGAGCCCCTTATATGGCAGGGTCTCCCAGCCTAAGCGCGTTCGGATGGTGTGTGCGTTCGCGTCGTTGGCAATGCCGTCCTGATCGACATGCTCAAACCGGTAACGAACGTTGAGCAGGAGCTTGCCATTCGTCACCGCGTCCAAGATCTCGCCATTTCCGTCGGATTTGGCCTCTTCGTCGGCGACGGCATCGCTCGCCATCGGTAGAAGCGCCGCGGTCCCCATGGCCAAGGCAAATGTCCCTCTTGTCAAACAACGCCGCATATTTTTCATCCACTTTCTTCTGTTTACTGTGAGCTACGGCGCTGAATCATGCGCGCGCTTAGATTGCGAAGGTCGTCCTCCGATAGCCGTGCCCGTGCAAGGGGAAAGACGATGCCGTTCTCGAGCGCCAGATGCCGGCTCTCCGCATGTACAAAGGCAAGCATCCCTTTCCCGAGACCCTCGATATCGCCGACCGGGCAACCGGCCTCCAGCGCCTCGGCCAAGCCGGTTCGGATGTCCACCGCGACGCGTTCTTCCGCCGCGTGCTCTGCCGAAAGATCTCCGAGCACGTGCTCGATGTCGTCCTCCGCCTCGCACCGCATGCGAAGCAATGGAAAGAGATCGTCCTCTTCGTCAAGCACGTGCGCGACCATGTCCTTCCCCAGAAATTCGAGCACATGGGCGGCAAGCGTCCGATCCAGCGCACTCGCCGTGGCCAGTCGTTCGATAAGGGCGAAGGCCGCGCGTTGGCGCAAATGATCGGCCGCAAAGAATTCAAGCGGATCGCCGAGCAGGTCCCGTGGCATGGGTGCGATCATCGGCGGTGTGTCGGCAGGTTTGCTCATTTGTGTCTTTGCATCGCGTTCATTGCACTAGTGGACTATCCGCGCCCGCCAGGTCAACCCCCTTGATTTCGGCCCGGCCGGCTAGAATTCTGATGTATTGAGAGGCGGCAAGACGCCAGCTTGCGTCTTCCAAATAGGCGGCGATTTTGGCCTTCACGAGATCGAATGGCAATGTCTTGCCCGCGATCCTGCGATCGAGTCGAAGCACATGGATGCCATATCGGGTCTTGACGGGCACCGGTGAGAGCTGTCCTTCCTCCAACGCAAACAGAAACGTTTCGAATTCGGGCAATGTCTGGCCGCGCGTCACCTGCCCAAGGCGGCCGCCGTCCTTTCCAGACGGGCAATCGGATCGCTGCCGGGCAATGTCCGCGAAGGCTTTCGGATCGTCCATCACCGCAGACAGGATGATTTCCGCCTCGCGGGCAGCGGCGGCGTAAGCTTTCGCGTCCGCGGGCGATGCGGACAGCAGGATATGCGCCGCCTCGAAGATGTCGGGGCTGCGAAAGCGCTTGAGATTATTTGTATAGTAGCGCCGGCAACTTGCATCGTCGGCCTCCGGCACGGCAACTTCCCGATCGAAAAGCTGGCGGATTAGGGCCTCGTCCTCGGTCTCGCATCGGCCGTCCCCGTCCACCATCGGCTCCGGTTCAAGCCCAAGCCGGCGCGTCTCTTGAAGCAGGAGTTCCCGAACGACCAGGGCGCGGACGGCTTCGATATACGCCTTATCGGCGCTGGCGGCGGGGTGGTTCTGAATTTCCGCCGCGACGATGGCCGGCGCTATCTCCGTTCCATTGACGAGGATGGTTTCCATGATCGCGCCCTACTCCGCCGGCGTCCCACCGCCGGGATTGCCAGCGCGACGCGCGTCATGGGATCCACGCGTCCGCACGATCTGGTAACCCGGCCGCCAGGAATACCGGACCGGCACGCTCAGCATATGCACCAGCCGCGTAAACGGAAACACCACAAAAATGGTCAGCCCCAGGAAAAGATGCATCTTGAACACCCAATGCACATCGGCCACATGGCGCGCCGCGCCGGACTGGAAGGTGAAGATACCCTGTGCCCAGGCCATGAACTTGACCATCTCCCCGCCATCCAGATGCCCTATGGATACCGGGATAGTGCCGAGCCCAAGCATCAGCTGAAGCAACAGCAGGATCAGAATGGCGATGTCGCCAAACGACGAGCTGCGCCGGATGCGCGGATCGGCCAGGCGACGGTACAGCAGCATGGCGCCGCCGGTCAGGCACATGACGCCCGCGACGCCGCCAACCACGATTGCCATTAGCTGCTTGAAGCCATGACCGATCCCTACCGCATCGAATAGTTCGATCGGGGTGAGCAGCCCGGCCAGGTGACCAAGAAAGACGATCAGCACGCCGATATGAAAAAGATTAGACCCCCAGACCAGCTGACGCCGACGCAAAAGCTGGCTCGATCCGGACCGCCAGCTATAAGGCTCGCGGTCGTAGCGTAGAACGCAGCCGATCGCCATCACGCTAAGCGCGATATAGGGGTAGATCCCGAAAAATAGCGTGTTGAGATAGTCGGCCATTGGACCGTCTCCTCAGTTTGTACCCGGGGACGCATCCCCCGCAGGGCTATCGGGTGGCGCCGGGTCGGTGTGCATCTGCTTCAATATGTCGGACATTTTCGGACAGCCGCTCGCCGGATCGGGCGCTGCGGGACCGAACGTCACGGCCTCTGCTTCCCAGGCCGCATCAAGGGCAGCGAGATCGTTGGGATCGTCATCCGGCGTATCCAACAACGCCTTGAGCTCGGCGCCGTCCGGCGTACCCGCTGCCAAATCCTGCAACGCGGCGAAAACGCCTGCATAGGGGCTTTCCCGCTTGCGCAGTCTTTCGCCCAGCGCTGAAAGAATATGAAGCGGCTGCGACAGCGTCTCGCGCGCCTCGTCAAGCGGCAAAGTCGATAGGAATTCCAGAAACAGCGGCAGATAGTCGGGCAATTCCTTGGCGCTGATTTCCAACCCGTGGCGTTCATAAAGCGCCATCAGATCGACCATCGCCTGGCCGCGGTCGCGTCCCTCTCCGTGAAGATGCTCGAAAAGATGAAGCGACAGCGAGCGGGTGCGGTCGAACAGCAAAATATAACGTTCCTGCAGGTCATAGAGATCGCGGGCTTCCATCTGCCCGATCAACTCCAGCACACGGTCGCGCACAGGGTCTGGCAGCAAAGCCTCTTTGACGATCGCCTCGCGGAACGCAGGCGCCGCCTCTTTGATTGCGTCGTCGGGATAGGACAGCAGCATCGACAGCACCCTCAGCGTCCGCGTCATTCCATCGCCTCCGTTGGTGTCCGCACCGTCTTTTTGCGCGGACTGCCGAACAAATTTGCCTCGCTGGTACCGCCCGAGCAGCCATTGCCGAAGCTGAAGCCGCAGGAACCGCGTAAATCATAGGCGTCCTCGCTGACCTCCCGATGGCTCGTTGGGATGACAAATCGGTCCTCGTAATTGGCAATCGCCATCACGTGGTACATCTCCTCTATCTGGGTCGGCGTGAGGCCGATGCGCGACGCGACGGTCTCGTCGATGGTGCCATCGATGGTTTTTGCCCGCATATAGCTGCGCATGCCCAGCATGCGTTCGAGGCAGGCTGCGACGGGCTCCTCCTTGCCGGCGGTCAGCAAATTGGCGAGGTAGCGCAGCGGAATGCGTAAGCTGCGCACATCCGGCATCTCGCCATCGACGCCCATCTTTCCTGCCTCGGCCGCCGACTGAATGGGCGACAAGGGCGGCACGTACCAAACCATCGGCAGGGTGCGGTATTCCGGATGCAGCGGAAAGGCAACCTTCCATTCCATCGCCATCTTCCAGACCGGTGAGTTTCGCGCCGCCTCCAACCAGGCTTCGGGTACGCCATCGCGGCGCGCCTGCGCTTCAATCTCCGGGTCGTTCGGATCCAGGAAAATCGAAAGCTGCTCTTCGTAAAGATCTTGCGTATCGGGCGCGCTGGCGGCCTTCTCGATCCGGTCCGCGTCATACAGCAACACACCGAGATAGCGAATACGTCCGACACAGGTCTCGGAACATACGGTTGGCTGACCGGCTTCGATTCGCGGATAGCAGAAGATGCATTTCTCGGATTTTCCCGTCGACCAGTTGTAATAGATTTTCTTGTAGGGACACCCCGAGACGCACATACGCCACCCCCGGCATTTTTCCTGGTCGATCAGGACAATGCCGTCTTCCTCGCGCTTATAGATCGCGCCGGAAGGACAGGCGGCGACGCAAGTCGGGTTCAGGCAGTGTTCGCACAAGCGCGGCAAATACATCATGAAGGTGTTCTCGAAAGCGCTGTAGATCTCCTTCTCGACGCCATCGAAATTGTAGTCCTTGGAACGTTTGGCAAATTCGCCGCCAAGGATTTCCTCCCAGTTGGGCCCCCACTCGATCTTTTCCATCCGCTCGCCGGTAATCAGCGAGCGCGGCCTCGCGGTGGGCATCGCCTGCAATTCGGATGCCGTCTGCAGATGCTCGTAATCGAAGGTGAAGGGTTCGTAATAATCGTCGATTTCCGGCAAATCTGGGTTGGCGAAGATCTTGGCGAGGATCCGCCACTTCGCCCCCATCTTCGGTTGCAACGCCCCCGACGACTTGCGGGTCCAGCCGCCATTCCAATGCGTCTGGTTTTCCCAGTCCTTGGGATAACCGATGCCGGGCTTGGTTTCGACATTGTTGAACCAGGCATATTCCATGCCCTCGCGGCTGGTCCAAACGTTCTTGCAGGTTACCGAGCAGGTGTGGCACCCGATACACTTGTCAAGATTCAGCACCATGCCGATCTGTGCGCGTATTTTCATTGGGCCGCCTCCATCGCGTGCGTCGCCGGACCTTCAAGCCAATCGACCTTGTCCACCCTGCGAACGATGACGAATTCGTCGCGGTTCGACCCCACCGTCCCATAATAATTGAAGCCATAGGATTGCTGGGCGTAGCCCCCGATCATGTGGGTCGGTTTAAGCACCGCGCGGGTAACCGAATTATGTATACCGCCGCGCTGGCCCGTCACGGCCGAGCCCGGCACGTTCACGATCTTCTCCTGTGCGTGGTACATGAAGATGGTCCCTTCGCGGATGCGCTGGGATACCACCGCACGGGCAACCAACGCACCGTTCAAATTATAGGCCTCGACCCAGTCGTTATCGGAGATGCCAACCTTCGCCGCGTCGGTCTCCGAAATCCATACGATGGGGCCGCCCCGCGACAGGGTGAGCATCAGCAGATTATCGGTATAGGTGGAATGGATGCCCCACTTCTGGTGCGGCGTGATGAAGTTGAGCACGATTTGCGGATTGCCGTTCGCCTTGTCCTCGATGATCGGATTGATGGTCTTGGTGTCGATTGGCGGACGGTAGACGCAGAGCCCCTCGCCGAAGGCGCGCATCCAGAGGTGATCCTGATAGAGCTGCTGACGTCCGGTCAGCGTTCGCCATGGGATCAGTTCGTGAACGTTGGTGTAGCCCGCGTTGTAACAGACCTTCTCCGATTCCAGTCCAGACCAGATCGGCGAGGAAATGATCTTGCGCGGTTGCGCCACGACATCGCGGAAGCGGATTTTCTCGTCTTCCTTGGGCAATGCGAGATGCCGGTGATCGCGACCGGTTTTCCCGCCCAGCGCCTCCCACGCTTTTACGGCGACCTCGCCATTGGTCTCCGGCGCCAGCATGAGAATAACTTCGGTCGCGTCGATGTCGGTCTCGATGCGGGCCAGCCCCTTGGTTGGCCCGTCCTCGGTTACCTCGCCATTGAGCCGTTTGAGGTTCTCGACCTCGGTCGCGGTGTTCCACGCGATGCCCTTGCCGCCATTGCCGAGCTTCTCCAACAACGGCCCCAGCGCGGTAAAGTGCTTGTAAAGATTTGGATAATCGCGCTCGACGATCGTCACCTGCGGCATCGTCTTGCCGGGGATGGGGTCCACTTCCCCTTTCTTCCAATCCTTTACATCAAGCGGCTGGGCAAGTTCGGCCGGCGAATCATGCAGGATCGGTACCAGAACCAAATCTTTTTCAACGCCGAGCACTTCCGATGCGACCTCAGAGAACTTCCCCGCGATCGTCTTGTAGATTTCCCAATCGCTTTTGCATTCCCACACCGGGTCCACGGCTGCGGTCAGCGGGTGGATGAATGGGTGCATATCCGAGGTATTGAGATCGTTTTTCTCGTACCAAGTTGCGGTCGGCAGAACGATGTCGGAATAGACACAGGTGGTCGACATCCGGAAATCGAGTGTGACCAGAAGGTCAAGCTTTCCTTCCGGTGCGTCGTCATGCCATGCAACCTCGCTCGGTTTTTGCAGCCCGGTTTCGCCCAAATCCTTGCCCTGGACTCCGTGCGAGGTGCCGAGAAGATGTTTTAGAAAATACTCATGCCCCTTGCTCGACGAGCCCAGCAGATTCGACCGCCAGACAAACAGATTGCGCGGCCAGTTTGCCGGATTGTCGGGGTCCTCGCTGGAAAGACGAAGCGCACCGGATTTCAGAGCTTCGGCGATATAGGGTCCGGGCTCGCCATCGGCGGCAGCGGCGGCCTTGCCGACTTCCAGCGGGTTGGTTTGCAGTTGCGGCGCAGACGGCAGCCAGCCCATGCGTTCGGCGCGTACGTTGAAGTCGATGAGCGCACTGTTCCACAGCCCCTCCGGCGCCGTAGGCGACAGGATTTCCGACGCTTCCAGCGTTTCATAGCGCCATTGGTCCGTGTGACTGTACCAAAACGACGTCGAATTCATCTGCCGCGGCGGCCGGTTCCAGTCCAGCCCGAAGGCAAGCGGCTGCCACCCGGTCTGCGGGCGCAGCTTTTCCTGGCCGACATAATGCGACCACCCGCCGCCGGATTGCCCGATGCAACCGCACATGACCAGCAGGTTGATGATGCCGCGGTAGTTCATATCCATGTGGTACCAGTGGTTCAGTCCGGCGCCGAGAATGACCATGGATTTGCCGCGGGTCTTTTCCGCATTCGATGCAAACTCGCGCGCCACCGTGATGATCTGGTCGCGCGGCACTTCGGTGATCCGTTCCGCCCAGGCCGGCGTATAGGGCACGTTTTCGTCGTAGGAAGTGGCGACGTGATCGCCGCCGAGGCCGCGATCAAGCCCGTAATTCGCGACGAGCAGGTCAAACACGGTCGTAACCAGCGTGTCGCCGTCTTTGAGCCTCGCCGATTTGACGGGCACGTTGCGGACCAGCACGTCCGCGTGGTCGGTTCCCTGGAAATGGTCGTGCTTGCGGTTTCCGAAATAGGGAAAGCCCACCGCCGCGATCTCGTCGTGATCCCCATCTTGGATCAGCGACATCTGCAGCTCGACGTCGGTGCTGCCGGCGTCCTTTTCCTCCAGGTTCCACTTGCCCTCTTCGCCCCACCGGAAACCGATGGAGCCCTGCGGCACGACGATGTTGCCGCTGTTGCGGTCGATGCCGACGGTTTTCCAATCGGGGTTGTTTTCCTGTTCCAGATTGTCCGCAAAGTCCGAACTGCGCACCAGGCGATCGGGGACGTAATGGTTGCCCTGCTTCACCAGTCGAACCAGCATCGGCATATCGCTGAAGCGGCGGCAGTAATCTTCGAAATATTCGGCCTGCCGGTCGAGATGAAATTCGCGCAAGATTACGTGGCCAAGCGCCATGGCGAGGGCGGCATCCGTGCCCTGCTTTGGGTGCAGCCACATATCGGAGAATTTCGCGGCCTCGCTGTAATCGGGCGAAACGACAACGCTCTTGGTGCCCTTGTAACGCGCCTCCGTATAGAAATGTGCATCCGGCGTACGCGTCTGCGGCACGTTCGAGCCCCACAGCATGAGAAAGCCGGAATTGTACCAATCGGCCGATTCCGGCACGTCGGTCTGTTCGCCCCAGGTTTGCGGCGACGCCGGCGGCAGGTCGCAATACCAGTCGTAGAACGACATGCACACGCCGCCCAGCAGCGACAGATAGCGCGCCCCTGCCGCATAGGAGACCATCGACATGGCTGGAATCGGCGAAAAGCCGATCACCCGGTCGGGTCCGTATGTTTTGGCGGTGTAGGCGTTGGCCGCAGCGATGATTTCGGTGACCTCGTCCCAATCCCCGCGAACGAAGCCGCCATGGCCGCGAATCTTTACCCACGAAGCCCGCGTATCAGGATCTTCGACGATCGCCTTCCAAGCGGCAACCGGCGTCATGGTGGCACGCGCCGCGCGCCACGCCTTGAGAAGACGCGAACGGATCAGCGGGTATTTCACCCGGTTGCCGGAATAAAGGTACCAGCTGTAGCTCGCGCCGCGGCTGCAACCGCGGGGCTCATGATTGGGCAGGTCCGGGCGCGTTCGCGGATAATCGGTCTGTTGGGTCTCCCAGGTAACGATGCCGCCCTTGACATAGATTTTCCACGAACACGACCCGGTGCAGTTAGCGCCATGGGTGGAACGCACGATTTTGTCGTGCTGCCAACGCTGCCGGTAGCCTTCTTCCCAGTCCCGGTTCTCTCGAGTCGTGATGCCGTGACCGTCGGCAAATTTTCCGGTTTTCCTCTTCGCGAAAAAGTTCAGACGGTCGAGCAGATGGCTCATGACGGCCTCCCGTTCATTCGGCGGACTGGTTGGCGGCGGTCCGCCCACGCAGCCTTTCAGGCCCGTACAGCAATCCGCCTTGGCGGGAATAGACGTACCAAGTAATCAGCGCACAGCTCACATAAAAGAGCATGAAGCCCCAGAGCGCGGCCGAAGGCCCACCGGTGATACTAATAGATGTGCCGTACGATTTCGGAATGAAGAAAGCGCCGTAGGCCGCAATCGCCGATGTGAATCCGATGATCGCCGCGGACTCCTTTTCCGCATGGCGCAACCGCTCGTCCGGCGAGCCGTCCGGCATCAGCCGGTCGATCTCTTGACGCATGATCACCGGGATCATCTGGAAGGTCGATGCATTGCCGATACCCGTAGCCAGGAACAGCACCATGAACATCGCGAAGAAGCCCCAGAACGCGCCCGGCTGCTCCTTGATACCGAGGAAATAGAGCACGCCCCCGACCGCTGCGATCATCAGCACAAATACCCAGAAAGAAACGCGCGCGCCGCCATACTTATCTGAAATCCAGCCGGTCGCAGCCCGGGACAGCGCGCCGACAAGCGGCCCGAGAAATACGTATTGCAAAGAGTTCATTTCGGGAAACTGGGTCTTGGCGAGCAATGGAAAGCCTGCCGAATAACCGATGAAGGAACCGAAGGTACCGGTATAGAGCCAGCACATGATCCAATTGTGCTTGCGCTGGAAGATGACCGCCTGCTCCCTGAACGACGCCTTCGCCGAAGCAATGTCGTTCATGCCCCAAAAGGCCGCGATGGACGAGATGAGCAGGAACGGAACCCAGACAAAGCCTGCGTTCTGCATCCACACCTTGGTGCCGGCGCTGGTCGTCTGCGGCTCGCCGCCAATCGCGCCGAACACGCCGGCGGTGATCACCAGGGGCACCACGAATTGCATGACGCTGACGCCCGCATTGCCGAGACCGGCGTTGAGCGCCAACGCGTTGCCCTTCTGCGCCCGCGGAAAGAAGAAGCTGATATTCGCCATGGAGGAAGCAAAATTACCGCCACCGAGGCCGCACAGCAGCGCTAGCACGATGAACAGGAAATAGGGTGTCGTCGGATCCTGAACCGCATACCCAATGCCAAGCGCCGGGATCAGCAAAGACGCCGTAGACATGGTCGTCCACAGGCGTCCGCCGAAGATCGGCACCATGAAGGAATAGAAAATCCTGAGCGTCGCGCCAGACAATCCCGGCAACGCCGCCAGCCAGAACAGCTGATCGGTCGTATAATGGAACCCGATCGACGGCAGCTTGGCGACAACGACGCTCCACACCAGCCAGACCGAGAAGGCAAGCAGCAGCGCCGGGATCGAAATCCACAGGTTTCGCCGGGCGACCTTGCGCCCGGTCGCGTTCCAGAACGTCGCGTCCTCGGGCCGCCAGTCCTCGATAACCGGGCCCAGCGCACCCTTGAGCTCCGGTTTATGGATTTCCTCCATCTCCGGTAACTGCGGCAATTCGGGCATGTCGGCCGGCAAGGCGGCCTTCTCCATCCGCTGAATGGCGATGTGCATCCAGACCAGCGCGGTCGCGACCAGGCCGAACAAAAGCATAAAGCAGCCGGTCCACACGCCGGTTAGGTCGTTCACGACGCCGAAGGCGATCGGCAATACGAATCCGCCGAGGCCGCCGATCATGCCGACCAGCCCGCCGACCGAGCCTACATGCCCGGGGTAATAGACGGGGATGTGCTTATAGACCGCGGCCTTGCCGAGCGACATGAAGAAGCCGAGCACAAAAATGACCATGACGAACGGCACCAGCGCCATGCTGGTCGAAAAGGCGATCGGTCCCCGGATGCCGTGAATCACGTAATCCGTGTTTGGATAAGAGAGCATGAAGGTGCAAAGGACCGAGACCCCAAAAGTCCAGTACATGATTTTCCGGGCGCCATAACGGTCGGAAAGATGGCCGCCATAGGCGCGGAACAGGCTTGCCGGAACCGAATAGAAAACGGCGAGCATGCCCGCAGTCTTGATATCCAGACCGTAGACGCCGACCAGGTAACGCGGCAGCCAAAGCGCAAGCGCAACAAACGCCCCGAAGACAAAGAAGTAATAGAGTGAGAAGCGCCAGACCTGCAGATTCTTGAGCGGCTCTATTTCGAGCAGCATGCTGCGCGGCTTTATGCCCTTGGCCCGCCTCTCCTTTAGTTCGGGATCGTCATCGGTCGTGAACCAAAACACCGCCGCCATGAGAACCAGCGCAGCAGCCCAAACCTGAGCTGCCACCTGCCAGCCGAAGGCAACCATCACAAAGGGAGCCAGAAATTTGGTCACCGCGGCGCCGACATTGCCAACGCCGAATATGCCGAGCGCGGTGCCCTGTTTTTCCTTGGGGTACCATTTGGACACATAGGTGATGCCGACGGCAAAGGAACCACCGGCAAGCCCGACGCCAAGAGCGGCGAGCAGCATCATTTCGTAGGAAGTCGCCTGGGACAGCAGGAAGGTCGCCACCGCCGCCAGAATCATGACGAGGCAATAGACGATCCGGCCGCCATACTGGTCGGCCCAGATGCCAAGAAAAATCCGGCTTAGCGAGCCGGTGAGAATCGGGGTGCCGACGAGCAGCCCGAACTGGGTGTCGTTGAGACCCAGGTCTCGTTGGATTTGCACGCCGAGAATCGAAAAGATGGTCCAAACGGCAAAACACACCGTAAACGCCACCGTGCTTATCGAGAGCATGCGGGTTTGCTGGCTTGCCGAAACGCCTTCAAGTTGATTCACGTGGAATTCTCCTTAAGCCCGTCCCCATGGCAGGGCCGTAGAATGCCACCCGGTTTTATTACGTCTTATTCTGCGATTAAATAATAATTCTCCCTTGTTTATTCATTGCGGAAAGAAAAAAAACCGACCCCTCAAGATGTCATGCAATAAAAATAAAATATCAATTTGGATTAAAGCTGGCAGCAAACGCTTACTTGACATTTATCAATTGATAATGGAATGGTCCTTCAACGGTAAAAATCCGAACGACGGTGGCCATGCCCAACATAGATCTTGAAGCCATTCGCGGCCTGCCGCTGTTCGCCGGGATGGACGCGGCCAATTTTGCCGAACTTATGCAGGCCGCCTATCTCCAGCGCTTCCCGCCCCATGTGCAACTCATCGCGGAGGGGGATCCCGCTGACTTTCTCTACGTTGTCGTCGAAGGCTGCGTAGAGATGTTTGCCGAGACCAGGGGGCGAAGATCGACCATCGAACTCACGCAACCCGTTTCTGCGTTTATCGTCGCCGCGACCTTGAAAGATGTTCCCTATCTGATGTCGGCCCGAACGACCGAAAGGTCACGCCTTCTGTTGGTCCCCTCGGAAGACGTCCGCGCCATGTTCAAGCGAGATCCCAGTTTCGCGCAATCGATCGTCTTTGAGCAGGCGACCGCTTACCGGTCTTTAGTTCGGATAATAAAGAACCAGAAGCTTCGCACCTCGATCGAACGGTTGGCAAACTACCTGTTGCGCGCGCATGCCGAGCAGGGCGCCAACGGTGCGCTGACGCTCGCCATCGACAAAAGAACGCTTGCTGCTTTGCTCGGGATGACGCCGGAAAATCTTTCGCGGGCTTTCGCCACGCTGAAGCCCTATGGCGTTACCGTTGACGGCGCCGATATCCGGTTGAGCAAACTCACCGATCTGGAAACGTTTGCGAAACCGACGCCGCTGATCGACGCGCGCGACGGCTGAGCAGAATCTGTCTGCCGCCAATGCCGACCACCGCATCCGATCGCATCACACGACCCTTCCGGCACAACAAGCTGTTACAGGGGCTGACCGCGCTGTTCGCCATTGTTTGGCTGGCCGGGGCGATCGCTCCGCTGAGCCGCTTCGACTGGTTTCTCGAAAATCTCCTGGTATTCGCGGCCGTCGGGCTGCTCGGCTATTTCTACCGCACCCGGCCATTGTCGGATCTGTCGTACACTCTGATCGTTATATTTCTGGTGCTCCACACGGTCGGCGCCCATTACACCTACTCCATGGTGCCGTTTGGTTTTTGGTTGCAGGACGCGTTCACACTCGAACGCAACCACTTCGATCGCATCATTCATTTCAGCTTTGGGGTCCTTAGCTTCTACCCCGTGCGCGAGGTTTTGCTCCGATATACGGGCGCCGGACTTCGCTTGAGCGCGTTTGTCGCCTTCACCATCATCGCCACGTCAAGCGCTGTGTACGAAATCATTGAATGGATCGTCGCCGGCATCGTCAGCCCCGAGGCGGCGATGGCCTACCTTGGCACCCAGGGCGATGCGTTCGACGCGCAGAAAGATTTGGCTCTGGCAATTTCTGGCGTGTTTTTCGGACTGGTGCTGACGCGGCGGTTCATCAAACCGCAGCGCGCCGAATGAACAGACCGGCAAGGACGCGCAAGCTTGCGCAAAGGCTGCGGAACGCCGCCATTCGTGGCGGCAGCTTGGGCACCACCTGGAAAGAGATGTTAATGTACACGAGCAAAATCGTCAGCGGTGGGACAGATCTGAGATGAGCACCGAACGCCAGGCAATTCCCCGCTATCGGGCTTTCGAGGGGCCGCCACTCTTTCGCCAGGGCTATCGTCCGTTCTTCCTCGGCGCCGGCCTCTGGGCGCTCGTCGATACGGCGCTTTGGTTCGCCGTTTTGAATGGACTCCTCTCTATACCAACGGCCTTCGTTCCGGCTGCTTGGCACGCCCATGAGATGATCTTCGGGTTTGCGGCGGCTACTATCGCCGGATTCCTGCTGACGGCGATTCCGAATTGGACCGGGCGGATGCCGCTGCAGGGCGGACCCTTGGTCGTCCTCTTTGCAATTTGGCTGATTGGCCGCGCGGCAGTCGCCACGTCAGCCATCATCGGACCTTCACTCGCCGCCGGGCTCGACTTGGCCTTTCCCGTCCTTTTGATCGGCGTGGTCCTGCGCGAAATCTTGGCCGGCCGCAATTGGCGCAACCTGCCGATGCCGGCGGCCTTGGTCGGGCTGCTTGTGGCGAACGTTCTGACTCATTTGGAGACGATAGGTCTGGCCGACACCGGCTCCATCGGCCAACGCTTAGGTATCGGCATCATCATCATACTGATCAGCCTGATCGGTGGACGCATCATCCCGAGCTTTACGCGAAACTGGCTGGCAAAGCGTGGCGCAACGAGCATGCCGGCGACCCCCAATGGGTTCGATCGGTTCTGTCTCGCACTCGTCGTCGCGGCCTTGGGTGCTTGGGTGGCGATCCCTGGAGAGATGGCGACGGGCGCATTGTTTCTGGCAGCGGGGTTTGCAAGCTTCGCCCGCCTCGTCCGATGGCGCGGTCACGACACCCTCGCCGAACCGCTGGTCTGGAGCCTGCATGCCGGTTTCGCCTGGGTGCCGGCCGGGCTCTGCTTGATTGGGCTCGGCATCCTCGTGCCATCTGTTTTTCCGGCTACGGCCGGCCTACATGCGCTCTCCGTCGGCGCCATCGGCTTGATGACGCTCGCCGTCATGACTCGTGCGACGCTTGGCCATACTGGACGAGGACTGGAGGCTGACCGCTGGACGACCGCCATTTACATTCTGATCGCGGCAGCGGCTTTGGTGCGCGTGGCCGCGCCGTTTATGGTCGATTTCTATGGCGCCTTGCTTTTGGCGTCCGCGTTTCTTTGGAGCGCCGCATTCGGGCTTTTTGTCCTCCGTTACGGTCGGATGCTCATTCGCGATCACATAGAGAAAGAGGCGAGAAAGACATGAGCGGACAGCACGATCCGATTGCCGCGCTCGACCAAAAGACTGCGGCACCTTGAACGGGAACGCCCCGCGGACGCCTGGAGAGAAACGAAGGGCCTGACCTTAACGGACGCCATTCGGCAACGACGCGCCAAGCGCCACCCGCGATCAGCCCTAAAAGCTTTGAATTCGGAAATGGCGGACACGCGGCTCCATAGGTGCGGTCAAAACACCGCGCAAACGGGCCGGACACATGAGCGCCTGATTCATCCCTTGCCTTGGCGGATTGGCATGTTCTTTGGTCCGGAGCCAACCTTCGGCAAGGACAAGGATTTGTCGCCGGTTTGGGTTGGCGCGATGTCGAGCAAGGGCGCCGCGTCGATATGCTTCGCACCCATCATTTCGGCGATTTCCTCGAGGGTCTTGATGATGGTTTTTTGCTTCGCCGGAGTAAGATCGGAAAAAGCCTGAACGAAGCGTTCGTGCAGCAACGGCGGGGCCTTTCGAAGCACCGTGCGCCCCTGCTTCGTCAAGCGCTCATGTACCACGCGGCGATCCTCGGCACTGCGATATCGCTCAATCAAGCCGCGGCTCTCCAGACGGTCGAGAATGCTGGTCACCGTACCCTGACTCAGACTGACCCGCTCCGATATCCTTCCCGTCGTGACTTCACCCAAATCGCGTATTGACTGCAACACAATGACCTGGGGAACCGTCAGGCCGGACTCCTTGGATATCTTTTTGGAATGCAGGTCCGTTGCCCGAATGATCCGGCGCAGCGCCACAAGAACCTCGTGGCTTCGGTCGCCGGATGGCTCCGATCGTTTGGCCTGGCCCTCAGGCTTAAGCGGTCGTGCTTTCAATATGGTCATCTTAAGTTCCCTTGAACGCGGAAGCATGTTTTTCGGAGAAACCCATAAAGACCGAATTCGATCCGGTAGTCAGCGGTATTCTTCACGGAAACGCGAAACGGAGACGCGAAACGGAGACGCGAATGACAATTTATTATCACATCAAAAGATTTGACATCATAAGTTATCTTTACTAAATATATGAACGGGATTCAAGAAACATCGAATTTGGGATCGCGGCTGTCTGTGGAGACTGGCCGCAGGATGCGACCCGGTCGCTCAATCCCTTGTCACAGCAGTTCGACGGAGACCAATCCGGCAGATGTGCGGCTTCAGCGGAGAAATCACTTTCGACGGCGCGACAGCCTCCATCGAGGCCGTACGCCGAATGACCGAGCGGCTTGCCCCACGGGGCCCTGACGGCGCTGGGCTTCACGCTCAAGGGCGCATGGCGCTTGGGCATCGAAGGTTGAAAATCATCGATCTTTCGGATCGGGCGCAACAGCCGATGACCGACCCGGTGCTTGGTCTGAGCGTGGCGTTCAACGGCTGCATCTATAATTACAAGGATCTCCGCCGCGAGCTTGAGGCCCGCGATTACCGTTTCTTTTCCGACGGCGACACGGAAGTTGTGCTGAAGGCTTATCATGCCTGGGGCCCCGATTGCGCGAAGCGCTTCCACGGCATGTTCGCCTTCGCGATACATGAGCGCGACACTGGCCGCATTGCTTTGGGCCGGGACCGCCTCGGGATCAAGCCGCTTTATCTGGTGCACGACAAAGCGCGACGCCGACTGCGTTTCGCGTCGAGCCTGCCGGCTTTATTATCCGCGGGAGAGGTCGACACCTCGATCGATCCGGTGGGCCTGCATCATTATATGACGTTCCATGCGGTCGTGCCGCCGCCCCATACCATTCTCAAGGGAGTGAAAAAGCTGCCGCCAGCAACGGTTTCGGTGTTCGAGCCGGATGGCGGGCGATCCGACAACGTCTATTGGACTCTCACCTTCGAGCGCGACACCGAGGATGCCGAAAGATCCAAGGAAGCTTGGTGCGACCGCCTGCATGCGGCGCTTCGCTTGGCGGTCGACCGGCGCATGGTCGCCGATGTCCCGGTCGGGGTTCTCCTTTCGGGCGGTATCGATTCAAGCCTGATCGTGGGGCTGCTTGCCGAAGCCGGGCAGGCGCAAGCCGGATTGAAGACTTTCTCGATTGGATTCGAAGAGGCGAACGGCGAGAAGGGTGACGAATTCCAGTATTCCGACTTGATCGCCGAGCGCTTTGGCACCGAGCATTATCAGATCTTTGTGAAGTCCAGGCGCCTGATGGATTCCCTGCCGCGCACGATCACCGCGATGTCGGAGCCGATGGTGAGTTACGACAACGTCGGGTTCTTCCTGCTGTCGCAGGAGGTTTCCCAACACGTCAAGGTCGTGCAGAGCGGCCAAGGCGCCGATGAGATTTTTGCCGGCTATCATTGGTATCCGCCATTAAAAAATTCCAACGATCCGGTGCAGGACTACGCCAAGACTTTCTTCGACCGGGATCACCAAGAGTACATCACGGCGGTCAACCCGGACTTCACGGGCACCGGCGAGGACTACAGCCGCGCCCTCGTCCACGACCGCTTCTCGTGCGCAGGCGCGGACGAAGCCATCGACAAGGCTTTGCACCTCGACACGACGGTCATGCTGGTCGACGACCCCGTGAAGCGGGTCGACAACATGACCATGGCCTGGGGCCTGGAAGCGCGGGTTCCATTCCTGGACCATGAATTGGTCGAGCTGGCCGCGCGGATGCCGGCGGAGCACAAGGTTCGAGATGGCGGCAAGGGTATTTTGAAAGATGTCGCCAGGGATGTGCTGCCGTCCGAAGTCATCGACCGCCCCAAGGGCTACTTCCCGGTCCCGGCCCTTAAATACATAGAGGGACCATATCTGGACCTCGTGCGCGATGCGCTCAAGTCCCGTCGGGCCCAGGAACGAGGGCTCTTCCAGGCCGACTATGTCGACCGGCTCCTCGATGCCCCCAAGGATCACATCACGCCTTTGCGGGGCTCGAAGCTGTGGCAGATTGCCCTGCTAGAAATGTGGCTGCAAACCCATGAATTATGAAAAAATGCGCCCTGATCCATCTCGAAAAAAGAGAAAGTTGAGCCGCACGAATGAAGCGGAGCGCCCCTCGGCGGGGAACTCGCGTGACGACGAGATACCAAATCGTGGGGACTCGATGACGAAATCCGCTGTGATCGACTGTGGGTGGGGCCGGCTGATCTTCGGTCAGACCTTCGACAACCCGCGAGAGATCGCCGAGGTCTTGAAAAACGAGCAGGCGGGTCAACGAGATGTCGCGTTCTGTGTCGCCGATCCGCATGTCCTTCTCGCCTCGGCACCGCAGGAACTCTTTCTCGACCCCTCGCACAGCTTCCGCCTGGACCTGGGCACGTGGCAAGAAGCCGAGGCGCCTCGAACGCCGGGGCTTGTTATCCGGCCAGCGACCTCAGACGACGAAGAGGCCATCAACCGGCTCTATTTGGCGCGCACCATGGTCCCGGTTACCAAGGGCTTCTGCGCACGATTGCGCGACGAACCGGCGCTGATCATGCTGGTCGCCGAGGAAACGAGCGCCGACGACACCGTCGTGGGCGTCGTCATGGGTGTCGACCATCGCGCCGCGCTCCATGCACCCGAGAACGGATCGAGCTTGTGGGCGCTGGCCGTTGATCCCCAGGCTCAGACGCCCGGCGTAGGCGTGTCTCTGCTATGCGCCCTGGCCGAGAAATTCAAGAATGCAGGCCGCGGCTTCATGGATCTATCCGTGATGCATGACAATCATGAGGCGATCGCGCTCTATGAGAAGGTCGGCTTTTCCCGGATATCCGCCTATTCCGTGAAACGGAAGAACCCGATCAACGAAAAGCTCTTTCTTGGTCCGCAGCCGAAAGCGAAGTTGAATATCTATGCTCAGATCATCGTCGATGAGGCGCGGCGCCGGGGCATCGCCGTCGAGGTGGAAGATGCCGAAGCGGGATTGTTCAAGCTATCGCTTGGTGGCCGCGCGATATCCTGCCGGGAGGCGCTGAGTGAGATGACAAGCGCCGTCGCCTTGAGCCGCTGCGACGACAAGAGATTGACGCGCCGGATTCTCAAACGCGCTGGGCTCAAGCTGCCCGACCAGATCTTGGCGGACGGCGGGGAAGAGATCGAACAGTTTCTGAAAGCGCACAATCGGGTGGTCGTTAAACCTGCGCGGGGCGAGATGGGTCGCGGTGTAGCGGTCGATTTACGGACCGCCGAAGAGGTCGCGGACGCGGTCGTCCGGGCACGCGAGCAATGCGACGAAGTGGTCCTGGAGGAATTTGTGGAGGGACAAGACCTGCGCATTATCGTGATCGACGGCTCCGTCGTGGCCGCCGCGGTACGCCGTCCGCCGTTGGTGCGAGGCGATGGCGTTCACACGGTCATTGAACTCATCGACAAGCAAAGCCGGCGCCGGGCGGCTGCTACCGATGGGGAAAGCCGTATTCCGCTGGATGAAGAAACGGAACGCACCGTGCAGTCCGCCGGCACGCAGATGCTTGACGTTCCGGAGAGAGGAGAGTCCTTGTTAGTCCGAAAGACGGCCAATCTTCACGCTGGGGGCACTATACACGACGTGACCGGCCAGCTGCACCCGGTACTGGCCGAGGCCGCTGTCCGGGGGGCGGAGGCGCTGGATATTCCCGTTGTGGGTTTCGATCTTATCGTGACCGAGCCGAACCGGCCGGACTACGTGATCATCGAAGCGAACGAGCGGCCAGGCCTCGCCAACCACGAACCCCAACCCACGGTCGAACGGTTCATCGACTATCTGTTTCCGCAAACCAAGACTGATCGGCGAACGCATGGGAGGCCAAGCTGATGCGCGAACTCCCCGTCGATTCATCCTATTTGGTGGAAATCCTGCGCGCGCTGCTGGATATCCCGAGTCCGGCCGGTATGACCGATGAGGCCGTCGCCTTCGTTTGCCGCGAACTGACGCAACTCGACATACCTTTTGAGCTAACCCGCCGAGGCGCGATCCGCGCCGACTTAAAGGGCGTCCAAAGCAGCCCCGACCGTGCGATCATCTCGCATGTCGATACGATCGGCGCCATGATCAAGTCCTTCCGAGCCAATGGCCGGCCAGAGGTTGTGCCGATCGGCACTTGGTCGGCCCGCTTCGCCGAAGGTGCGCGCGTCACTCTGTTCACCGATGGCGGCAAGCGGCTCCGTGGCACCCTTCTGCCGCTCAAGGCCTCTGGGCACGTCTATCATGACGAAGTAGATCAGCAGGCGACCAGCTGGCCCAATCTGGAGTTACGTCTCGACGCGCGAGTACACTCGGAAGCCGAGTTGCACGACCTTGGTGTAAATATCGGGGATATCATCGCCATTGATCCGAATCCCGAGATCACGAGTAACGGATTCATCAACTCCCGGCATTTGGACGATAAAGCCGGCGTCGCGGCCGTCTTGGCCGCGGCCAAGACGATTAGCGAATCGGACGTGGAACTGCCCATGGACTGCCACCTGCTCTTCACGATTTCCGAAGAGGTAGGAGTCGGCGCCTCACATGTGCTGCACGGCGATGTGGCGGAGTTGGTCTCGATCGACAACGGAACGATCGCGCCGGGGCAAAACACGTCCGAATACGGCGTTACCGTGGCCATGCAGGACTCAAGCGGTCCCTTCGACTGGCATCTGACGCGCAGCTTGATCGAATTGTGCGAACAGAGCAGCATCGAACACAGCCGGGACGTCTTCCGTTACTACCGCAGCGACGCGGCCGCCGCGCTTGAGGCGGGCAATGACATCCGCACCGCGCTCCTCTGCTTCGCACTCGATTCGTCGCACGGCTATGAGAGGACCCATATTGATTCACTGACCGCCCTGTCTCGTTTGCTGGCGCTCTACATGCAAAACCGCCCGCTCTTTGAGCGGGATACCAAAGCCTTGGGTCCGGTCGGCGACCTTTTAAAGGAAGACGCCGGGTAACCAACCTTTGTTCGGTGGACACATTTTCGGCGCCTCAAGCCGTGCGAGCGATTGAAACAGCGGAAGCAGCGGAAGGGTTTTTATCCCCGGCGGCTATGGAAATTGACTTGCTGGTTCAAACTGATTTACCCTGAAAATGCCTTACAATTCGCTGAATTCTTTAGTCTTTTCCACCAAATTCCCTAAGCGCCAAAATAGGGAATTAATTGAGTCGAACAGGGAGCTTGGGGACAGCGTTAGCTGGACTAAACTTCCCCAGTGCGAGTTGATGCATCGGATCGCTAGCCGCTAGGCCGCTATGGAACTTCTCTACGTCCTTCTCGTCTTGCTGGTGATCACCCGCGTCTTCGGGGAGGCGGCCGAGCGCATTCGTCAGCCGGCCCTTGCCGGCGAAATCATTGCCGGCGTCATGCTTGGCATTGTCGTCGCCCGGTTTTCGGGCGCCTTTCCGATCCTGGCGGGTCTGCCCGACGACGAGGTATTTCTGGCGATCACGGATCTCGCGATCTTCTTCCTAATGCTGTTTGCCGGCATCGAACTAAGACCCCGTCAGCTTGCCGAAAGCAGCGGGGGAGCCCTTCTCGTCGCCATTGGCGGCTTCTGCCTGCCGCTGGCCAGCGGTTTCGCGCTTGCCTGGTTTCTCCTACCCGATTCAGATTTGAAGCTTGTCCAATCCCTGTTCGTGGGAACCGCCCTGGCCATTACCGCCGTGCCCGTCGCCGTCAAGATCCTGATGGACCTCGGCAGGCTGAACTCCAAGCCGGGACAGATGATCGTCTCGGCGGCGATTTTCGACGACGTCTTGAGTCTCGTTTTGCTGACCGCCCTGCTTGCCGTCATTCGCACCGGCGAGCTCCCGGGTACCTTCGAGGTGATCGGCCTTGCCGGTAACATTGCGCTTTTCTTCGCGATCACGATCGGGATCGGCCTGTTCGTGATTCCCAAGATCGGCCACCTCCTTGGGGCGGCGAAGGTAGCGGAATTCGAGTTGAGTGCCCTGCTCGTCGGCGCCCTTGGCTATGCCATCCTGGCCGAACTGCTGGGCCTGCACTTCATCCTAGGCGCGTTCATGGCGGGGCTTTTCTTTACGCGCACGACCACGGAAAAACGCGTTTACGAAGACGTGAAGACGAAGATTTCCGGGATCACGAGCGGTTTCCTAGCGCCTGTCTTCTTTGCCTCGATCGGGTTGCACCTCGAACCCAGAGCCATTGTGGAAATTCCCGTCTTCCTGGCGCTTCTCATCGCCGTCGCCTTCGCCGGCAAACTAATCGGTGCCGGCGCGGTCGCCTATTCGCTGGGCATGGGCAAACGGGAGGCGGCAGCCGTCGGCATGGGCATGAGCGGCCGCGGCGCCGTCGAACTTATCATCGCCGACATCGCTCTGCGCGGCGGCGTCTTTTTGGCACCCGATCCACCGCCGCCCATCATTGCAAACTTGTTCTCCGCCATCGTGATCATGGCCGTGGTGACCACCCTGGCGACTCCGATCGCGCTCCGCCGTCTGCTAGGAAAAGCGTAACGCCCGTCCGTCGCCGCCTTGCTTCGTGGCTGCCGCGGAGCCGCCGGCGCCCGATCCGTTTTGGCATGAATAGAGCATCCTTTGTTGATTATGATGCATTAAACTGTGTTAGGCTTTTTTTGAAAGGCCTGATGACACCTTTCCTAAAAATCTGAGTACGGTGAAGATATTCTTGTGTGATCTGGCATGAATCAAGAGCAGGTCTCGGAAAAGTCTTTTCCCTCGGCGTTCGAGTCGGACCCCCTTATTAAAAAATTTGGGGGATTTCTGACCTTAACGGACGATGAAATCGCCTATCTCAACTCCCTTAGGAAAAACCAAAGCAGCTTCGAACCCAATGCGGAGATTCAATCGGAAGGGGAGTCGCCCCAGCACATCCATATTTTGCGGCACGGCTGGGCCGTTCGCTACAAATTGCTGTCGGATGGACGGCGGCAGATTCTAAATTTTGCCTTGCCCGGAGATTGTATCGGAATCACGGCAAACCTGTTTCAGGCGGCCGATCACAGTGTTGCCGCCTTAACGACCGTCACCTCAGATAATTTCCCATCGAAAAATCTGTTGAGCCTTTGTCAAGCACATCCCCGAGTTGCCCTCGCGTTCAACTGGGCGACGGCACGTGAGCAGACTATTCTTGCCGCACATACGGTTCGGCTTGGCCGGCGATCTGCGGCGGAGGCGATGGGGCATCTTTTTCTGGAGCTACTAAAGCGCCTGCAATTGGTAGGATTGGCTAACAAACACTCTTACGAGCTACCAATCACACAAGAAATTTTGGCCGACCTTCTCGGCTTAAGCATTGTGCATGTGAACCGGACGCTGCGGCGGCTGCGCCAGCGTGGCCTCATCGAACTCGATCTGAAAAACCGGCGCCTGATCATCAAGGACATCCATCGCCTAGCGAAGGCCGTGGACTTCGACCCGACCTATCTGGGCCAAGAACGCAAGCCTGTAAAAGGCAAAAAACAGCTGCTCGGCGAGAGTTAACCTTCGCGGGTAGAAAAAATCGGCGCTGAGGAGGACAACGCCGATTAAAGTATCGTTCAATCCTTTGTGGCCTGTTTTAAAAAAATTTCTTTAGGAACTTGTCCTCAATACTTAGGCGATTGATAACGATTCTGGCACCACCTTCTTTTGCATTTTGGACGGCGGCGTCTCTCTCACGCTGACTGTAGACCGTACCACTCAGGGTCGCGATACCATCTTCCACGCCAACCTCGATGTCGTCGCTCAGAACGAAAGGACTCCACCTGAGTTCCTCCAGGATGTTCTGGCGAATTTCGTAATCCTGAAAGCGTGTCGTCTTGTCTTCGATGCCAATGCGGTTTTTGACGGCAATCACCCCTCGGACACCCTGCGCAAGGACTCCCGCATTGTGTCGCTCGAATGCCGAATCGACAGCACCTCGCAGGTAAACCGTACCGTCCATCGCGATCACGTCAAAGCCATACTGATTGAGGATGGGATCCCTATGCAACGTATCTTTCACTCGATCCGCCAGGACCTTATCGGGAGTCGGTTTGCCCGGACGAACCTTCAGATAGTTCCGCACAAACCAGACGCCAGGGGTGTTCCTGGCAATCTCTTCGGCGGCCTCCTTTGCCTGCAGGTCATGCACGTTTCCGGTCAAGGTGGCTGTAAAGTAATCGACCTTGATCCCAATTTGATAGTCCGAAACACGCGGGTCGATGGCGAAGGCGTCCGCAAGGGCCTCTTTTACCTTTCCTTCGTCCTTAATGAAGGTGGGGCCTCGTTTGCGCATCTCCTCATCGATGATCGGTTCGACTTCAAGACCAGTTACGTCGACGTCCTTGACGCCCCGCACCCATGCCGCGTCATGGGCATGCAATTGTTCAAACATGTTCGCGACGGTGCCAGTGAGTTTGACCATACCGTCCTTCACCTCGACCTGGATGTAATCCGGCGTAACCCAGCGATCCCAGCGCAGGGCCGCCTTCACGTCCGTCTTGATCTCCCCGTCCGTCCGCGGATTGGCGAGATCAACGGCGAGACTATTCTTCACCTCGCGCACGCCACGCACGCCCATGACGTGGCGCTCGATGTGGCGGCGTTTCGTCCAGGAATCGACGGTGCCCTTCAGCGTAACGCTGCCGTCCTTGACCTGAACCTTCAGCGTGTCGTTTGAACCGCTGACGGGATTGGCCTTCAAGGCAGCTTCGATGTCCTTCTTCAGGTCCGCGTTCTGGCGAACAACCGGGATGACCTTAATGTTGTTCGTGATCGAGCGGACACCCCGGACAAGCGCGGCCCTCTCGACCGCCCTTTCACGGGCCAACAGACTGGGAACGATTCCATCCAGGACGACCAGACCATCCTTGACAAGAATATCGATCCTCTGCTGCGGAACGGTCTCGTCGTAAAGGATCTCCCTTTCGACGGCAAGCGCGATGTCGGCGTCGGAGTAGGCGCGACCCGCCGCCTTTGCGGAATGGCCCGCCGCGATGGAGAAAACAAAAGTGAGCATCGCGATAAGCGGGACGGCAACCGTAATAATTTTTGCCTTACGTCTCTGCACACGTAACATTTTTCTTTTCTCCTCTTTCTTCCCTGTTCACTTGTAAAGCGTTTGCTGTTGCAAGCTCTTCTTGATAGCGAGTTTTGCGGATCGAGTACGGAAAAGCATTTACCTATGATGGGCGCGTACTACTTTTAGGATTCGTCGTCGCGAAGGGGCGCCAGGCTAAAATGGTTTGGCAAAAGTTTGATGTTGAATTTCGCCTGGGCAGACCCTAGAGCCGGCGATCCGAGAGGCTTTGATGTCAAACAGACCGGCGGCGCTCGACATTCTGGTCGATGAATCTATGTCACGCAGGTAACGACACCTGCTTCGAGCAGGTGCCGTAATGCATCGCCAGAGGGAGTTTGTGTGCCCCGACTATGGCCTCCATGAAGCCCTGATTCCTTACGAGGTTAACGGCTCGCTTGAGCAGTCGAGATCATGAATAGAGACGAACGCCATAGGGCACAGGTCATTCTCGCAAAGCGATTTGCCTGCGTTGACAGCATGGGCGTGAAGACCCTCACTTGAAGGCCTTAAGAAATTCGTCGAGTTGCTTTTCAGCTCCCTCGCGGGTGATGCCATAGCGGCGTCGGATCTGTCCGAGCAGCTCTTCCTTCTTGCCACCAGCCGCCTCCAACTCATCGTCTGTGAGTTTGCCCCATTTCTGTTTTGCCTTTCCCTTTAACTCTGCCCAACTTCCTTCGATTTGCTCCCAATTCATGTGACGTGCCTCCGTTTAATAATTTGAACTCATTGCTTCGAGGCATAAGTCTATTAAAGAACGTCACCTTGAGCCTTCACATAGGTTAAATGGCTTGTTCGTGCGAACGCATTGGCAGTTAGACTGAGCAGCAGATCTTCATCGAGTCCGTATAGAACCGTGTTGTGAATTGCTCGTCCGAGCAACGTGTCTTTGCTCAACCCGAAATTGTGGGCTTTGTCAGGTGCTAACCCTCCAATAAAACCCGTCGCAGCGCGGATAGCGGATGGTCCGCATCACCGCCAGCGGATCGCTTCGGGTGAGCGGTTGAAACGGTGGAAAAGATTTTTCATCCCCGGAGGCTATGAAAGCCCCCTTCCCGGCTCAAGCCGATTTTTAATCGGACAATGCCCACTTCCGGTCTGGGGCCGTTGTGTCCTGGCGGCGAATTTGAATCCTCGCCGACAGCTGTGCTATGGTCCTACGATAAGCTGACATTGCTATTTTTCTGTCGTCGCCTGCACACAGCGGCAGTTTGTTGCCGCCTTCCGAGCCGGCTGGAGGGCTGTGGCTAGGGCGCAGCATCCACCCGGTAATAGACCGGAATTGAAACACCAGGGGAGCGGACCAATGACGGGCAACAACGCCTTTGACGAGATCAACGAAGCTAAAGCCAATATGGACCATATCTATGATCAGCCCGACCCGCGGGACTATTTCCGCGAGTTGGAAAAGCTCGGCTATGCGATACCTGACGCCGCCAAGCCCATCTTCCAGAAGCTGATTTCCCATCTGCGGCGGCGGCGCGACGATACGGTTCACGTTCTCGACCTAGGCTGTTCCTACGGTGTCAACGCAGCGCTCATCAAACACGATCTGTCGATGCCCGAGCTCTACGATCACTGGGGGCAAAAGAGACTGGCGGATGCCACTCCGAAGGAAGTTGTCAAGTACGATCAGCGTTTTTTTTCCAAGCTTGACGAAGCTGGAGACATCGAGGTAATCGGGCTGGACCAGGCCGAGAACGCCATCGGCTTCGCCGAAGAAGTAGGCCTGCTCGACGAGGGTCTCGCCGTCAATCTTGAGACCGAACCGCTGCCCGGCCTGACAGAAGAGGAGCTGGCGGCGGTCGACCTGGTAACATCGACCGGATGCGTCGGTTATGTGACAGAAAAGAGCTTCGACCGCCTGTTGCCGGCGGTCACCCGCGGCCGCGCGCCGTGGCTCGCCAATTTCGTGCTGAGAATGTTCTCCTTCGACGGCATTGAGAAAACCCTGAATGACCGAAGCTACGTGACAGAGAAGCTCGAGGGACACACCTTCGTTCAACGCCGATTCGCTTCGGCCGAGGAACAGGAGTACGTCGTGGGAAGGCTGCGTGAGCAGGGCATCGATCCGACCGGCAAGGAGTCCGAGGGCCACCTGTTGGCCGAATTCTATCTTTCGCGTCCAGCGAACGAGAAGGCCGAGGCGCCGATAAAGCGGTTGGGTCTCGTCTGAACGCGGTATCCTGTACCGGTGGTGCGGCATTGCAGCATGCCGAGAGGAAAGAGTTTGCCGCAACAGCAGCGGTCAAATCGCAACGCGTTCGGCGGCCCACATACCCGCATGTGCTGTCAGTCTAATTAAAGCAGTCTCAGAAATGCCTGGCAACCTTGCTTTCAGACCGCAAACTGAAGCCATTCGGCGAGGACAGCCGTGCGATCCCGCCGTTTTGTGGCAAACACCTCAAGCACCTCGCCTTCGTGATCCACGGCGCGCCACAGGTAATGTGTCTCGCCATTGATCCGCACGAACACCTCGTCCAGGTGCCAGCGCCACTTCGAATATGGGTGCTGCTGCAGCCGCCTTTTCCGGATCTCCGCGGCAAACATCGGTCCAAACCGGTTCCACCAGAAGTGGCAAATATCGATGCCGCGTTCGTGTAGAATATCCTCGACCTGCCGTAGCGACAGCGGATCGCTTCGGGTGAGCGGTTGAAACAGCGGAAGCAGCGGAAGGGTTTTTATCCCCGGCGGCTATGGAGCCCCCCCTCCCGGCTCAAGCCGATTTTAAAACGCCGCGCTACGGCCATTACAGCTTCATCGTCACGGCCTTCGTCTGCAGGTACAGGCCCATCACCTCCTGGCCAAGCTCCCGACCCCAACCGGACTGCTTGTAGCCGCCAAAGGGAACGGACGGGTCAAACACGTGGTGACAATTCACCCACACGGTGCCGGCTTCGATTTTCCGCGCCATGCGGTGCGCCTTGTTGACGTCCCGGGTCCACACGCTGGAAGCCAGGCCGTATTCCGTATCGTTGGCGATTTTTGCAATTTCATCCAGATCTTCAAAGGGTTGGGCTACGACGACAGGCCCGAAGATTTCCTCGCGGACGACTTTCATGTCTGGTCCAACATCGACCAGAACGGTCGGCTCGACGAAGAAGCCCTCCTCGCCGATCTGCTTGCCGCCACACACCGCCCGGGCACCTTCATCGAAGCCCGAGGCCATGTAGCCGGTGACCCGTTTCAACTGCTCTTCCGAAACCAGCGGCCCCATCTGGGTTTCCCGATCCAGGCCAGGGCCGACCTTGATGGCTTTCGCCTCCTCGGCAACGCCGTCCAACACCTTGTCGAAGATGGATTTGTGCACATAGAGCCGCGAGCCGGCCGTACACACCTGTCCAACGTTGAAGAAAATCGCGTTCGCCACACCCGGAATGGCAAGATCTAGATCGGCGTCCGGGAAGACAACTGCCGGCGACTTGCCGCCAAGCTCCAGCGACACCTTTTTCAGATTGCCGGTGGCGGCCTTCACAATCAACTTGCCGACTTCGGTGGAACCGGTGAAGGCGACCTTGTCGATGTCCGGATGGGACGCGATCGCCGCACCCGCGGTTTCACCAAAACCGGTGATGATGTTGAGGACACCCTTCGGGAATCCAGCCTCTTCGATCAACTGACCTAGCCAGAGCGCCGTCATCGACGTTTGTTCCGCTGGTTTCAGCACGACCGTGCAGCCTGCCGCAAGCGCCGGAGCAATTTTCCACGTCGCCATCAGAAGGGGGAAATTCCAGGGAACCACCTGGCCGACGACGCCAACCGGTTCTTTCAGGGTATAGCTGAAAAATTCCTCGCCGGGCGCAAAACAAGGCTCGAAATGATGGGCCTGTCCCGTCACCTTCGTTGCCATGCCTGCAATGTAGCGGATCGTCTCAATCGAAAGCGGCAAATCCGCTGCCTCAGCCGCAACGACCGGCTTGCCATTGTCGAGGGATTCGATCTCGGCAAAGGCGGCGGCGCGTTCTTCCAACAGGTCGGCGAGTTTCCACAACAGCTTGCCGCGGTTCGCCGCCGACATCTTCGCCCACGGGCCTTTCTCAAAGGTACGGCGCGCTACCTTGACGGCGCGGTCCACGTCTTCCTTATCGCCCGCCGCAATATGGGTGATCGTCTGGCCCGACGCCGGGTCGATGGCCGGAAAGGTTTGGCCCGAAGCTGCGTCCACCCATTCCCCGTCAATGAGGAGTTTGTGTCGGCTTTTGTCCGCCAAAAAGGCGGCCGCCGCCTTGCTTAAGGCGGTTTTTTTGCCTTTTGCCCATTTCACGTCCATGTCCATTTTGTGCTCCTCCTATCTATGTTTTCTTTCATTGCCTTGGCTTTATCTAACCAAATGACAACGCCGCCTGTGACTTTCAACCGTCATGGCACGCAATTACCGCCGCCTTGGTAGAAGGGCAATTCTGTAAAAAATACATAATTTTGCATATTTATGCAATAATACACATATTGGTGCTGGTCCAATAAACCCGTCGCAGCGCGGATGGCGGATGGTCCGCATTACCGCCAGCGGATCGCTTCGGGTGAGCGGTTGAAACAGCGGAAGCAGCGGAAGGGTTTTTATCCCCGGCGACTATGGAGCCCCCCCTTCCCCGCTCAAGCCGATTTTAATCTGACAATGCCTTTTTATCCTTTAAGCGCGTGATAGGCGTCTGGTTCGAAGACGTCGACCTGGATGGCGGCAAGACGGGCGGCGTCGGCCTCTTCCAGGGTGTCGCGTTCGGCTTCGCTGATCACGCCTGCCGAAATCGCCATGGCAAGGTTGTCGACGTCGGCCGGTGAAAGTCGCTTTTCCCGCACCGCCTCGCGCAGTTTTGCCTTCACCGGCTGGGCCGCGACGACCTTGCCAAGAGCAAATTCCAGCCGGCCCAACCCCTCTTCCTGTCCCGACGGCACATAGATGTCGGCTGTCAGATGGCGGCGCAACGCGCCGTCGTTGAGGACGCCGTCCACGACCTTGCTGCCCAGCGCATCGGAAGGCGGTTCCAGAAAAACACCCCAGGGAAAGACGGCGCGCCTTAAGATCCACGCCGCCGGACGGCTTGGCAAATTGTCGAGCACACCGCCAAGGGCTTCTTTGATCTTCACGAGCGCGTGCTGAACCGCCCAATGCATGACGGGCTCGTGCTCGGGTTGCTCGCCTTCATCGTGGAACCGCTTCAACGTCGCCGCGGCGATGTAGAGCCAGGCCAACGCGTCGGCAAACCGCCCGCCGATCTTCTCGCGCCGCTTCAACTCGCCGCCATAGATAGCAAGGGCCGCGTCGGAAACCAGGGTAAAGGCGGCACTCCACCGCGTAAGCGCCCGGTAGTACTCCGCCGCGGGCCCGCCGACGGGGGCCGGGACGAAATGGCAACAGGTCAGCCCCAGGAAGAAGGCGCGGACAAAATTCCGGAAGAAGAAATTCACATGGCCGAAGAAGGCTCGGTCGAACCGGGCGAGGTCTTTTTGTTTGACCGCCTCCATCTCGTCGTGGACGAAGGGATGGGCGCGGATGGCCCCCTGGCCATAAACGATAAGGGATCGCGTCAGAATATTCGCGCCTTCCACCGTGATCGCGATCGGGGTCGCCGTGAAAGTACGGCCCAGGATGTTCTTCGGCCCGCGGCAGATTTCGGCACCGGCGCGAATGTCCATTGCGTCGTTCAGCACGCTTCGCATCGTGTCGGTAAGATAGGCCTTCACGATCCCGGTCAGCACCGCCGGTTTTTCGCCGGCGTCGACCGCCCCGCAGGTGAGCTTGCGGGCCGCATCCATCAGATAGGTTTGCCCGGCGACGCGGGCGATGGCTTCCTCGACGCCCTCGAACCGCCCGATCGGCAGGTTGAACTGTTCGCGGACCGTGCCATAGGCGCCGACGACGCGAGTCGCCATCTCCACGGCGGCGATCGAAAGCGAGGGCAACGAGATCGAGCGCCCCGCCGCCAGGGATTCCATTAGCATCCGCCAACCCTGCCCCGCCCCTTCCGGGCCGCCGATAATAAAACTCAAAGGGACGAAAACGTCTTTCCCGAAGATTGGGCCGTTCGGAAAGGGAATGCCCATTGGATCGTGGCGGTTGCCGATTTCGATGCCGGACAGGTTCCGCGGCAACAGCGCGCAGGTGATGCCCAAATCCTTCTTGTCCCCAAGCAGCCCGTCCGGATCGTAAAGCCGAAAGGCAAGGCCGATCACCGTGGCGATCGGGGCAAGGGTGATGTAGCGCTTCTCCCAGTTCAGCCGCATGCCGAGGACTTCTTTCCCCTCATACGTCCCGCGGCAAACGACGCCGGTGCTGGTCGTCGAGGCGGCGTCGCTGCCGGCCGTGGGTTCGGTCAATGCGAAGCAGGGAATTTCTTCGCCACGGGCAAGGCGCGGCAGGTAGTAATCCTTTTGTTCCTCGGTCCCGTAGTGAAGCAGCAATTCGCCCGGCCCTAGGGAATTCGGCACCATCACGACGACGCCGGTCGCGGCCCCGCGGCTCGAAATCTTCGTGATGACGGCGGAATGCCCGATCGCCGAGAAGCCAAGCCCGCCATATTTTTCGGGAACGATCATGCCGAAGAAACGATGCTTCTTCAGGAAATCCCAGATTTCTTCCGGAACGTCGCGGGCCTGAGCGATTTCCCAATCGTTGAGCTTCGCGCACAATTCCTCGACCGGGCCGTTGAGAAAGGCGCGTTCCTTTTCGCTCAACGGTTGCACGTTGAAATCAACCAGCTTCCGCCAATCGGGCTTGCCGGAAAAAAGTTCGCCGTCCCACCAGACGGTGCCGGCCTCAAGGGCGATCCGTTCCGTATCCCCCATCGTCGGCAACACCTTGCCGACCAGCCGCATCAGGAAAGACGAAACAAGCACCCGGCGAAGCGGGACGGCGCCGAAAAGAAAGGCGAGGAAAAGGCCGATGCCGGTCAAGGCGGAAAAAACCTCGGGCGATTCGACACCGCTCGCATACCAGGCCAGCAACAAGGACGCCACCAGCGCGACCCAGGCCGGATAACCCTTCCCGACATAAAGAAGGCCAAGAAAAAGAATAACGCCAATAGCAATCAGCAAGGCTTCCATGACCATCTTCCTTATCCCTCTTTCGCGCGGGCCGTTTTGCCCGGCCTAGTTACGCAACGGCTTGCCCTTCATCAGCATGTGCTTGACCCGGGAAATCGTGCCCGACCGGCAAGCCAGTTTCGCAAAGACTTGACGCTCAAGCGTTAACAGATCGTCCTCGCTCAAACTTTCGGTGACGTCGGTGTCCCCGCCGGAAAGCACCCGGCCCAGCGCACCGGCCACCACCATATCGTAGGACGTGGCAAGGCCAAGCTTGTGAAAATCGTGGACGGCCATCTTGATCGCGGTGCACGCGCTGCGCCCCGGCAGGGAAACCGCAACCGGTTCCGGCGGCGTGTAGTTGTCAACCAGGGAAAGCGCCTTCGCCTTCGCGTCTGCGAGCAATCGGTAACGGTTCATCGTGATGCCGTCGTCGGGGCGAAGAAAAAGGTAATCCCTCGCCTCCTCGGCCGATTTCGCGACACTCGCCAGGCTGATCGTCTCGAAGGCCTTGCGGATCGGCGGCATCGGGCCGCCGGGACGGCGCGGGTCCACCCACCACCGCGACAGCAGCTCCTTGCATCCGCCCCATCCGGGAATGATCCCGACGGCGGTCTCCACAAGGCCGGTATAGGTTTCGGCATGGGCCTGCACGGCGTCGCAATGCAGCAGCACCTCGCAACCGCCGCCCAGCGCCATGCCAAAGGGCGCCCCCACCACGGGGAAGCGTGCGTATTTCAGCGCCTTGTAGGATTGCTGGCCCTTGCCGACCATCCAGCCAATCAAAAACCAGGCGCGCAGCATCGCCGGCACCAGCAACAGCGCCAAATTCGCCCCCACCGAGAAATTGCTTCCCTCGTTATAGATGACGAGCGCTTTGTGACGTTCCGGTACGATTGCAACGGCCTTGCGGACCATCGACAAGATGCCGAGGTTGAGCGAATTCATCTTCGAATGAAATTCGAGGCAGAGGACTCCATCGCCGACGTCCCAAAGGCTTGCCGAGCGGTTGGCAGCAATCGGCTTCGAGGCAAGCTTGATATCGGCCAGCATCACGACGCCCTTGGGCCGCACAATGTCTTGATAGCCCCCTTCCGTCGTCAAATATTGCCGCCTTCCCTTTTCAACCCGGTAGAACGAACCCTTGCCCGCCCGTTCCAGCAAGGCCGGCACGGCAAGGCCGTCCGCATGCAGCCGATCCGTGAACCAGGCCGGGCCCAGCTGGTCGATCATCTCGAAGGGGCCGTATTTCCAGTTGTAGCCAAGCCGCATCGCCTCATCGACGGCGGCGATGTCATCGGCGATTTCCGGCACGAGGGATGCGGCATAGCCAAGCGTTCGGGAAAGCACGCGCCAGGCGTATTGGCCGCCCTTGTCGCCATGTTCGACAAGGGCGCGAAGCCCCTTCTTCCGCGCGGCCTTGACGCTTGCGAAGCTCGGCTTCGTCGCCTTGCGGTATTCGCCGGTGGTGAGATCGATCGCCTCTTTGACGCGCTTGCCGGTGGACGTGTCGAGGCGATAGAAGCCCCCCTTTCCCTTCCGTCCGGTGTAACCCTCGGCGATCATCCGTTCGATCAGTTCCGGCTTCCGGTAGATCGCGTGAAAGGCGTCTTCCTTCGGAAGCGCCCCAGCAAGCCCGTTCAGGACATGCGGCATCAGATCAAGGCCTACGAGATCCAGCAGCGCAAACACGCCGGTCTTGGGAATGCCCATCGGCCGGCCGACAACGGCATCCGCCTCTTCGATCGTGAGTCCTGCGTCCATGGCCTCGATGACGCTGCATTGCAGCCAGTAGGTGCCGATGCGGTTGGCGATGAAGCCGGGCGTGTCCTTGCAATCGACAACGCTTTTCCCAAGAGACGTGTCCGCAAAGGCGCGGATGGCCGCGACCGCCTCCGGCCGCGTCTTTTCGCCGGCAACGATTTCGAGAAGGCGCATGTAACGGGGCGGATTGAAGAAATGCGTGATCAGAAAATCCCGGGCGAAGCGTTCCGGCATGCCCTGGGTCAGCACCTCGAGAGGCAACGTCGAAGTGTTTGAGGAAACGATCGCGCCCGGCTTGCGAACCTCCTCGATCTTCCGGTAAAGGCCTTGCTTGATGTCCGGTTTTTCGATCACCGCCTCGATGATCCAGTCGCATTCGCCAAGCAGGCCTAGATGGTCCTCGGTGTTGCCCGCGGTGATCCGCTTGGCGTTCCGCTTGTGCATGAGGGGGGCGGGATCCGCCTTCAGCAGCTTGGAAATCGCCCCTTCAGCGATCGCGTTGCGGTTCGATGCGTCCTTTGGAACGATATCCAGCAGCACGACGGTCTTTCCGGCGTTCGCCGCTTGCGCAGCGATGCCGGCGCCCATGACCCCCGCGCCGATGACGGCGATTTTCTCTATGCCGCTCATGCAACGGCTTCCAGAATGGTGGCAATCCCCTGACCGCCGCCGATGCATTGGGTGGCCAGCGCGTATTTGCCGCCTTCTCGCTTCAAAAGCTGGGCGGCCTTGCCGGTAATGCGCGCCCCGGTCGCGCCAAGCGGATGGCCAAGGGCGATCGCACCACCGTCCAGATTGATAACGTTTTGATCGAGCCCAAGCTCGCGGATGGTGGCAAGGGCTTGCGAGGCAAAGGCCTCGTTCAATTCAATAACGTCAAGATCGCCTACCCCGATCCCGGCGCGCTCCAGCGCCTTGCGGGTGGCTCCGACCGGTCCGATGCCCATGATTTCCGGCCGACAACCAGCGACCGCGCTGCTCTTGATGCGGGCAAGCGGTTGAAGTCCCGTCTTCTCGGCATACTCCTCGCTGCACACCAAGACCGCCGCCGCCCCGTCCGTCAGCGGCGAAGAAGTCCCCGCCGTCACCGTGCCGCTTTCGTCAAAGGCGGGCTTCAGGCCGGTCAGCATCGCCAGCGTCGTGTCCGGCCGGATGCAGCCATCCTTCGCAACCGCACCCGCCTTGCCGGTGATCGGCACGATCTCGTTCTTGAACTTGCCACTGGCCTCGGCGGCAGCCGCCTTTTGATGGCTGGCAAGGGAGAAGCCTTCCTGGTCCTGGCGCGAGACCTTGTAAAGGGCCGCCACCTTTTCCGCCGTTTCGCCCATCGAGATATAGGCCTCCGGATAGCGGTCATAGAGATCGGGATTGGGCAGCGGGTTAAACCCCGGCAAGGGCACGCGGGTCATCGATTCCACCCCGACACAGAGGAATGCCTCGCCGGCGTTCATGCGGATGGCGCCCGCCGCCATATGGATCGCCTGCATCGACGAACCGCAGAAACGGTTGACCGTCGCCCCCGCGATCCCGATCGGCAATTCGGCGATGAAGCCGATAAGGCGGGCGACGTTCAACCCCTGCTCGCCCTCCGGAAAGGCGCAACCGACAATCAGATCCTCGATATCCTCCGTGCGCGCGCCCGTTTTCTTGATTAGCCCCCGGATCACCTGGGCCGCCAGATCGTCCGGCCGGACCTTCGTCAACGCACCCTTGTTCGCAAAAGTGAAAGGTGAGCGGACGTATCCGGCGATGACCGCGTTTTTCATGTCCATCCTCTATTCCGGCTTAAGCCTTGTTTGCACCGTTGCTCCCTTCGGGGGCGTGTTTTGCCATTTCGTCGGCGACCAATTCCTTCTTCGAAAGCTTGCCGATCATCGTTTTCGGAAGCTCGTCGCGAAACTCAATAAATTTCGGCCTTTCGATGGGCGAAAGCTTGTCCAACAGAAAGGTACGCAACTCTTCTTCGTTTAATTGCACGCCATCGCGCAGTTTTACAAAGGCCTTCGGGCTTTGCCCGCGATAGCTGTCGGGAACTCCAACCACCGTCACCTCAGCCACATCCGGGTGCAGGTAGATCGCTTCCTCGACCGCCCGCGGATACACGTTGTAACCGCCGCAAAGAATCAGATCCTTCACCCGGTCGACCAGGAAAATGTAACCGTCCTCGTCGATGTAGCCTACGTCACCCGTGTGCAGCAGGCCATCGCGGATGGTTTTCCGGCTCTCCTCCTGGCGCTGCCAATAGCCAGCCATGACCTGGGGGCCGGCCACGCAGATTTCCCCCGTCTCGCCCGTGCCAAGTTTCTTTTCCGGATCCTCAAGCGAGCGGATCTCCACCACCGTGTCCTCCAGCGGCAGGCCAATCGAGCCCGCCTTGACCAGCCCCCCGATCGGGTTGCAGGTAACTACGGGCGAGGCTTCGCTTAACCCGTAGCCTTCGACCAGGCTGCACCCGGCCACCGATTCGAACACCTTCTTCACCTCGACCGGCAGCGGCGCGCCGCCCGAAATGCAGACTTTTAAGCTGGAAAGATCGTATTTCGGCGTATCCGCGCAATTGTTGATGGCATTGTAGATGGTGGGCACGCCGGGAAAGGCATCCGGCCGTTTCGCGGCGATCGTTTTCAACACCTGTTTGATCTCGAAACGCGGCAGAAGGATCAGTTCGGCACCGGCGGCAATCCCCTGGTTCATGACGACCGTCATAGCAAAAACGTGGAAAAGCGGCAGCACGGCGAGCAGCTTCAAATGCCCCTCGACGAGCCCCTCGATGAGTTTTCCCGTCTGGCGCGTGTTCGCCATCAGATTGTTGTGGGTAAGCATGACACCCTTCGGTTCGCCCGTCGTGCCGCCGGTGTATTGCAAAACGGCGACGTCCTTAGCCGGATTGATCGCGACCGGCACCGGTTGCCCGTCGTTTTCGATCAGCGTGTTGAAGGGCACGTGATGTGCATCCGCCGGGAGGTCCAGGATTTCACTTCGCCGGAAGATGGAAAACAAAAGTTTCTTCACGGGCGGCAGGATGTCCTGCATCGGGCAGATGACGACTTTCTCCAGGCGCGAATCCTTCAGAGCCGCATTGATTTTCGGGTAAAGCTGGCGCAGATCCAGCGTCACCATGATCCGAGTGTCCGAATCCTCGATCTGGCGCACGACTTCGCGTTCAACGTAAAGAGGGTTGTAATTGACGACCGTGCCACCGGCCTTGAGAATCGCGTAATAGGCGATGACATGAAAAGGCGTGTTCGGCAGGAACAACCCCACCTGAATGCCTTTCTTGACACCAAGCTTTTGAAAGCCTTTCGCCGCGCGCTGAACGAGATCACCCACCTCGCGATAGGTATAGGCCTTGCCGAGGAAATCCATGCATCGGCGGTCGGGATGCCGGGCCGCAGCCTCATCCAGCAGCGAGAACAAGGGCGATCCGTATGGGCCGCTAGAATGCCGTTCCGTCAATGCCATGTCCTATATATCGGCCTTTGCACCCGGATTTGCGCCAACAAAATGGGGCTTCGCCAACAGCCCCTTCGAACGGCAGCCCATAACCACCTGATTGTTAAGAATACGTGCCGGTCGCCCGCTCCTCCTCCGCGTGGGGAAGCAGGGCGGCAAGGGCTTCGCGAACGATTTCCTGGGTGCCGGCGATGTTCTCGTTCAGAATGCCGTGCCTCGTAGAAGGCACCAGTTTTGCGGTTTTCTTCTTGGTGGTCAGCCGACGATAGAGGATCGCCATGCTCTTTGGATCCACCACCCTGTCCGCATCCCCCTGGATCAGAGTGACCGGGCAATCAATCTTCGGAATCCGTTGGCTCAACGCCTCGACCATGCGGCGCAGTTCGAACAGCCCGCGAATGGACATGTTGCGATAGTTGATGTGCGGGTGTTCCGATTCGTTGACGCGGAACGGCATGATGCCTTCCAGGGATGGAATCCATCGCGCGATTTCATTGGCACGTTGAATCAGCGGCACGAAGATCATTTTCTTGTTCATAAACTTCATCGGCGTTGAAACGGCGACGACGCCGGCCAGGTTGCGCGGTTTTTCCGAGGCAAGAATCAGCGACATCGCCCCGCCGCTGGAAAAGCCGACCAGGGCAATGCGATCCGCATAGGCCGACAGGATGCGGTAACCCCGGCGCACCGGCTCCATCCAGTCCTGCCAAGTCCGCCCGCGAAGGTCCCAGGGGGACGTGCCGTGCCCGTTCAGACGCACCCCGATCACCGGATGGCCGTCTTCGCAAAGGCGCTGTCCGAATTCCCGAAGCTCCGCCGGCGAGGCCAGGAAACCATGGACCAGCACGACGCCAAGCCCATTGCTTTTCTTCGGAATCAGAAGGTACGGCTCGGGGCTTTCCGTCGCGGTTTCCTGCTGGTTGATCGCGTCATAGCGCGGGTCCGAAAATCGCTTCTTCTCCCAGGCAAGGCTTAACCGTTCGTCCTCGAACATCTCTTCGGCCCATTGCTTCTGGTTGAGGTGGCCGACCTGCTTAATGGCCACTTTCAGCGCCTCTGCCGTCGCAGGAATGGGCGCCCCCTCGTTGGCATAGACGACGACGGGGTTTTCGACACGCACTTGGTCGATGTCGTGTTCTTCGCAAAGCTTCGGCAGGAAGCTGTAGCTCGTTTCATCGCTTGCCACGAGGCCCGCCTTCATCGAAAGCTGCATGAACTCCTCCAACCCCTGGCATTCGTCGTAAAGGATGCAACCGTAATCGGACGGGTTCCGTAGGCTGCGGTGAAGGTAGACGTCCGGATGCTTCTGCATCTGCTTGATGGCCAGATAGAGGGTGTTGTGAAAGACCTCTTTCTCGATCCGGGTCTTCTTCATGTCGAGCAGGCGCATGATCAGGCTCGCCGCCATGTGCGACAGGTTGACGGTAAGGTTCGCGTACATTTCGCGCATATAGGCATCGCGTGCCGGCGACACCCTTCGTTCGATGCAAATGCGAAGGAATCGGTCTGCCAGCGTGCCTTTTCCCACTTCCCGTCTGAAGAATTCCTCCATCGAGTTCACGTTCTCCAGGAAGGAGGCAAAGGTCTTCCTTTCCAGCCAGTTCCAGGCCTGCCTCTTCTTCACCGGCTCGCCGAGGCGGATGTCCATGTCGGTGTCCTTCAGCAGAAGGTTCCCTTCGATGCGCAGCTCTTCGATGAAGCGTTGCGGCAGGCCGGCATTGAAAAATTCCGCCGCCTTCAGCACCAGATTGTCGCCGACCCGGATGGGATAGAAAGTGATGTTGGAGGGAATGATCTCGGTGGGATGCCTCGCCTCCCGAAGCAACGTCTCAACGCTTTCAATGCCGAGAATGTCCGCCCACCGTTTCAGATGATCCCTTTTTCCCGTCTTCTCGAATTCCAGAAGTCCCGTCTTGAAGGCGTCCAGCGTCA
>Ga0209273_10000325_pt1 | contig 68572 bp, 55 predicted proteins | sample tdAd471_FD_187126 | JGI IMG/M metagenome (GOLD analysis project Ga0209273, IMG submission 187126) | Marine sediment microbial communities from the Atlantic coast under amendment with organic carbon and nitrate - tdAd47.1 (SPAdes)... | ecosystem: Environmental > Aquatic > Marine > Coastal >...
AGCGCGGCATGGAGACGGAACGCCTCTTCCAAAACCACGACCTCACGCTCTTCCCCGGATCTCGGTTTGAGATCCTGCTCGGCTACGATCGCAACGAGCAGACCGGCCCCGGGTTCTCCTCCGAGGGGATTCCCAGCTCCGACGGAGCCCTCCGCTCGGACAACTTCTTGCGTTTGACCACCGATCTGCGGCGAGTCAACAACAACTATCGGATCGGTACGAACTTCCGCGCGCTCGGTCTCGCCGTGACCGCCATTCAATCGTTCGACAACTACAAGGAAGATTCGACATTCGGCAACGGACTCGGTCTGCCGTCCAACGTGACGAACGTCCAGCCGGTCGATTCCATCGTTCGCGCCGAGCCCTACCACGGCAATACGCCCGTCACCATGGTTGCGCTGCGTACCGAGAAAGAGCGTTGGATCGGCGTCTCGGGACGCTTCGTCTACTCCAACGGGAATCGCAACTGGGCCTTGAGTGAAACCGTCGACGCCTTCAATCCGCAGTCCTCCGCCCAAACGCTGCGACAGACGATGCTCCTCGGCGACGCTTCACGTGAGCAAGGCTCCGGCGATTTTACGGTGAGCCTGACTCCGTCGGAGAAGATCACGCTCACCAACACCACCGCAGTCTCCTCAACCCGCATCCATGGCGGCGCGAGTTTTCTTGAGGTGAGCCGGTTTACCAATCAGTTCCTGGATTTCGAGGAATTGGGCATTCGCTTCATCACCAACGCTACGGAGCTGAACGTCCGCCCGGTCGAGCAGTTCGGCGTTTACGGAGCGTATCGCTTCTCCACCCGCCGCGTGCGCAGCTCTTCCGGACGCGAGTTTCCGGGCTTCGCCTTCCGGTCGCCCGAACTCGCGGTCGACAACGACGTCCATGCCGGAGCTGCCGGATTGCGCTGGCTTCCCGCGCCGGGCATGCGGGCCTCGTTCGACGTCGAAGTCGGGCGTGCCGATCGGCCGCTGACCCCGATCTCCGACCGCCGCTTCCACAACGAGACGGCACGTCTACAGTGGCGAGGCAAGGGCGCGAGCGTCTCAGCCCACTTCAAGAATCGGATCAACAACAACCCGACCCAGCTGGTCAACTACGCTTCGGCGGCGCGGTCGGGCGGCGTTCAAGTCTCCTGGGCCCGTCCGGACGCCAAGGTCACAATCGACGCCGGCTACGGCTACTTGCACATGGACTCCTCGGCCGGCATTTTCGACCTCTTCGAGCCGGATCGCGAGTCGCCGACGGCGCGTACCGTCTACACCAGCAATCTGCACACCGTGAACTTCGGGGCGCGTATCCAACCGCACGCTCGCATGACGCTGTATCTCGGCTACGCGCTCTCAAAGGACGTCGGCGACGGCCGAGACGGGTCCTCTTTCGCGGAAGGATTCGAGGCGGGATACCAAGCGTTCTCCTTCGATGGCCGGAACTTCTTGGTCAGCTTTCCTCTGACCTATCAGACGCCGCAAGGACGGCTCTCCGTTCAGCTCAACGAACAACTCGCGTGGAACTTCGGGTGGCAGTTCTATAGCTACGCCGAGCAGTTCACCGGCGTGCAAAATTACAGCGCCCACGTCGGTTATTCCAGCCTCCGCTGGTCGTTCTAAACGACTCTCTAGTTGGGAATCTGCTTGGAGATGGCTTTGAGCAGAGCGCTCGGGTCAAAGGGCTTGGTGATGTAGTTCGACGCGCCGACCATCTTGCCCCGAACCTTGTCGAAGAAGCCGTCTTTGCCGGACAGCATGATCACCGGGATGTGCTTGGTGGCGTCGTTTCCGGTCACGACCTTGCAAACCTGATACCCGTCCATGCGCGGCATCGTGATGTCCAGCAGCATGACCGAGGGCATCTCCTCGTCGAGTCGGGCGAGCGCCTGTAGTCCGTCGGCGGCCACCGCAACGCGATAGCTCTCTTTTTCGAGCACGCTCGAAATCATGCGCTGGATCGTTTTCGAGTCGTCGACGGCCAGGATCAGCTTGCGCTTCTCCAGTTCGACGACCGCAGCTCGTGAAACTTGGTCGCTCGGGTCGAGTCGCGTGGCCTCTCTCAGATGTGCGAGCGTGTCGTTCGACTGCCGCAGATTCATGTAGACCAAGCCCAGACGCTTGTGTCCGTCCGCCGTGGGCATGGCTTCCAGCTCTTCCTCGAGCCGCTTGACGGCCGAGCGAAGCGCTGCGCGGTCCGCGCCGTCATGCCGCGGAGCCTCGCCGACGAGCGCCAGCTCAGTCAGCGAGCCGCAACCCGGGCAGAGCCGATGCGACTCCGTCCACATTTGTTCGCAGACCGGGCACGCCAGCGCCGCGGGGGCGACCAGCGAGGGAGTCTTCTCGACTTCGTCGGAGGCCTCCCCGACTGCGCCGACCTCGGTTGCTTCCGCCGGCGCGGTTTCTGCTTCCGTTTCGGTCTCCGGCTCGGCGTGCCGGTTGGACTCGACGGCCTCCTCGCCGGCGACGGCCGCGGATTCCGACGTCGTTTCCGCTCGCACGGCGTCGAGGTAAGCGAACTCGTCCTTCGCCTCGGTTGCCGAAGTCGCTTCGCTCTTCGGTTGAATCGGGGCGGGAAGTCCCTCGGCTTGGGGCTGAGCGTCCGCTTCGGGCGCGGGCTTCTCATCGGATACGACCTGCTGGCCCGCCATCAACTCGGCAAGGATGTCCTTGGTCTCGCCGTCGCTAGCGCTGCCGGAAGCCTCGTTCGCGGGGTTTTCTGGAGCGGAACTCTCCGGTGCCGGTTCGGACTCGGTTGTTTGCTCTCGTTCCTCAATGAGGTCGAGGATCTCGTTGTTGTCGCCGGCGGCTTCGGTTTTTGCCTCAGGCGTTGCGTCGCCCGTTTGCGGGGATTCCGCCGGAACCAGTGCCTGCTCACCGCCTGGGCTCGCTGCCTCGGTCCGCTCTTCCGGTTGGACGAGCGTGGGACGGGCCGAGGACTCCTCTTCGGGAACCTCGATGCCGGCCTTGCGCAGCGCCTCGCTACGCGCCGATTGCAGCTTGTCCATCCACTGCCGAGCCTTGACGTTGCTCGGGTCCAGCTCCAGGACTCGCTCCAAACTCGAGACCGCCTCCTTATAACTCGCCGCCACCGAGGCTCGCCAGAGCCAAACCAGCGGGTTCTCGGGGTTGAGTTCCGCTGCGGTGTTTAGCAGTTCGCGGGCGCGCTCCTTGTCCCCAAGGCGATACGCTGCAACGGCTTGCTTCAGCAAGGCAACGTCTTGCGCAGGTTCTGTGACCGAAGTCTGTTTCTGATCCGACAGCAACATCGTTCTCCACGCCTATCCGGTCGCCGACTGGGCGGCCTCCAGCGTCGCCACGATTGTCTGCCCCATCGGTTCTACGGCGATACCGGGTATACCCGGGAGCTTTCTAGTCGAGTTGGCCTAGGGGAGGGTTGGTTTTTACGCAGCAACCCTTACCGGAAACCTCCTACAGAGGCTGATATACGGCGTGGGATTCCTCTAGAGTCCTTCTAAGGTGTCCCGCTGCTCTAGGGGGTTCTCCTAGGAGTCGCACTCCCCGGGTTTCCGCCAAGAACGCAACCTGCGCACTCTCCCGCACGTCCACCCGCAAGAAGGTTCTCGCTCCAGCGGCCTTCATGAAGACTAGAATGGTACAAAGATCGTCCATGAGTGCTCCCGAGACCCCGACCGCCGCGCCCCCGTCCGCTTCCGACGAGGCCGCTGAAGATTTTGAGTTTGCTTCTAGAGCTCAAAAGCGCAGTTGGAAGGCCGTCCTTAAGCAGCCGCTCACGATTGCCGCCTTCTTTCTGACGATCGGAGTCATCGGGCTGATTCTCTACTTGGAGGGCGGATCGATCTACGTGGAGCGCCCGGAGCCGGAAGTCAGCTATGAGCTGCTCGTTAATGAGGGCCTGACCGAGGGCGTCCCCATCGCCATTAACGTCAATCACGTCACGGTTTTCCGGATTAGCGACTCGATGGCTGGAGGCGGCGGAGCGAACCGTGCTAAAGAGGTCCAAGCCAATCTGGAGGCGGTGATCGCCGACCTCGAAGAGCAGCCTGGTCGAACCATCACCATTGACCTGGAGACCTCCGAACTTCCCATCATCACCCAGACCATGCCGGACGGTTCCGAGAGCCGCGTTCTGGTTGAAGTGACCCCCGACGATCTCGTGCTCGCCGGAACCGAGGACGCCAAATGGCTGGCGCGCATCTGGGCGGAACGCATCACGGACGCCCTCAAGGTTTTCATGTTTGCCGAGCCGCCGGCGTTTACCGAGGGAACCGAGTTTGGCGCCGCGCTCTCGCTCATGTATGACCAGGCCGGCTCGGAAGGGCCCGTCTCCCAGGGCTCGCTCGACGACGCTTATGAAGGATTGTCCGAGCCCCTGCGGCTGGCTCTGGCGGAGTTCCCTATTCAGGAACCTGACCCCGCTGAAGACGAAGCCGCGGGCAATCCTTAGCCGCCCGCCGGCCCCTTCGTCCAGCGCGGAGCCCGCCTCGACGACTGGTACACTACGCCCTCATGCCGGAAAGCCGCGACGCAGGATCTGTCGGCGCCGTTGGTCCTTTGACCGACGACTGGCGACCCGCGGTCCGTCGTCTTTCAGACAATGCGGCCGTACTGCGTGGAAGCCGGTTCTTTCTCGACCAGCGTCAATGGATCGACGAGAGACATCTCGAAATTTGCCGTGTACCGGCGCCCACCTTTCGGGAGACCCAGCGAGCCGAGTTCCTCAAGGACTTGTTTGAGGACGTAGGGCTTGAGTCGCGGATCGACGATGCCGGGAACCTCGTGGCGCCCATCGTCTACGACGACCGCCTACCCTTCGTCGCCGTGAGCGCCCACCTCGATACCACCCTAGCGCCGCGTCGCCCTGAAGACGTTTATTTCGATTCCGACGGCTCGCTGCGAGGTCCCGGAGTTACCGACAACGGCGCCGGGCTGGTCGCGCTCGTCGCCCTGGCGCGGGTCCTCGCCTCTGGTCCCTTGGTGGATGCGCCCAAGCGGAACATCTTGCTCGTGGCCAACGTGGCGGAGGAGGGCGAGGGAAACCTGCACGGTATGAAGTACCTGTGCGGCGCCTCCCCCTACGCCGATCGTATCGCCGAGTTCCTCGTCGTGGACGGCGCCTCGACTGCACATCTCACCGTGGAGGCGCTCGGCAGCCGTCGGTTTGAGATCGCGCTCGAGGGCCGCGGCGGACACAGTTGGAACGATTTCGGTTGCGCCAATCCCGTCCACGCCCTCTCGCGCGCCGTCGCATTGCTGGCCGACATCGAACTTCCACGTTCTCCGCGCGCGACGCTGACGGTCGCCGTCATTGAGGGCGGCTCGGGCGTCAACTCCATCGCCTCGTCGGCCAGGGCCAAGGTAGACATCCGCTCCCGTAGCGCTGCCGGGATCGATCAGGTCGTGCAGGCCATGGAGGACGCGGTTCGGCTAGCCGTCGAGCGAGAGAATCGACGCTCCACCGACCGCCTGCGCAGCTACAGAATTCGGGAGATCGGACATCGCCCCGCCGGTCCGAGGTTGCCCCAAAATTCGCTTGCCGACGCGCTGCAAGCCGTCGATGCCCACCTCGGAATTCGGTCGCGCCTCGATTGCGCGTCCACCGACGCGAACGTGCCTCTCGCGGCCCGCCGACCGGCGGTCGCCGTCGGCTCGGGCGGCCGGGGCGGCGACGCTCACGCTCCGACCGAGTGGTATCACCCAGAAGGCCGTCACTTGGGGCTGCAACGGATCCTCCTGACCCTAGCGGCTCTTCAGGATGCGTCGCCGTAACCTGCGGCGGGCCCGTAACCCTTCCGGCGTCGTCGCCGAACACATTGACAAGGATGCCTGTTGCCGTCGCTCAAGCCGTTCCGCCCGCGGAGGGGCTACGATACGCAAGCGCCCCCGCGTTTGTCTCCTCGCCCATGAAGGCCGCTCTCATCATTCCGGCCCTGAACGAGGAGGCCGCCATTGGACAGACCCTCTCGGCCGTCCCAGCAGGCGTGTATGAGGAGATCTTGGTCGTCGATAACGGATCCGTCGATGCCACAGCCGGCATCGCCGCCGATCATGGGGCCACAGTGGTCAGCGAGCCCGCTCGCGGCTACGGCTCGGCTTGCTTGGCTGGGATCGCGGCCGCCTCCGACGATATTGAGACCTTCGTTTTCATGGATTCCGACGGCAGCGACCGGCCGGACGAAGCCGCTCTGCTCCTTGATCCGATTCGCCGAGGCGAAGCCGATCTCGTCATCGGGTCACGCGAACTAGGCCAAGCCGAACCCGGCGCCCTTTCCCCGCACCAGCGCTTCGGCAACCGTTTGGCCGTCCAACTGGTTCGTCTCTTCTTCGGTCACCGCTACACCGATCTCGGTCCCTTCCGGGCCGTGAGTCGGTCGGCGCTCGCCCGTCTGGAGATGCAAGACCGCGACTACGGGTGGACGATGGAGATGCAGATCAAGGCCCTGCGACGCGGGCTTCGCGTGCAGGAGACTCCGGTGTCTTATCGCAACAGATCTGCCGGCGACTCCAAGATCTCGGGTAGCCTTCGAGGCAGCATCGCGGCCGGTTTCAAGATTCTATGGACCGTCGCTCGCCTCCGCGTCGTCTAACAATGAGGAACCCGAAGCGGTCTCTCTCGCGTCTATCTTGTTGACGCCTCTCCGGCCGACGCTCGACAATAAGGGGAACCCTGTGACTCAAACCATACGCATCTGCCTTCTTCTTGTCGCCAGCGCCGCTCTAGTCTTCGGACAAGGGCAGACGGTGAGTTCCAAAACCCGACCGGAGAACAACCAGAACGCCCAGGGAACCGAACTCGGGACCAAGCCCTCGGCGGTTCTGGAGCTTCTCAAGGCCAAGGGGGTTCTGCGCTCGATTGACCTGAATGCGCGGACCGTCGTCATCGATTCCGGGAAGAAGAGCGGGCAGTTGACCCTCGGGTTCGCCCAGCCGGCGGGTCGCGAACAGATCAAAGCCTCCAAGAAGCTCGCCAAATCAAGCGGCCGACCCAAACTGAGCTTGGAAGAGCTGAAGCCCGGCGCGTCCGTCGAGATCCGCTACTATTCCGCGCTGAGCCAGATGCTGGAGATGATCGTCGCGCGCGCCGGATCATGACGCCTGAACCGTTCTTGCGGTCGACTGATCCTCCGGTCGTCGGAGACCTGTTCCGCCCCGAGACGGTTTCGGGCCCGCCCGTCGCGCTGACCCACGGGGCTGGCGGCGACCGCTCCAATCCGACCCTTCAGGCCCTCGCCGTTGAGTTCGCCGCCGTCGGACATCCGGTCGCCGTGCTCGACCTCCCCTACCGCCAAGATCGCCCTAAGGGGCCGCCGTCGCCTTCCCGCGCCGCCCGTGACCGTCTAGGACTACGTCGCGCGGTGGAGGCTTTGAACGAGGAGTTTGCGGGGCCCGTCGTTCTAGGCGGATCTTCCTACGGCGGACGCCAAGCCTCCATGCTGGCCGCCGAAGACGCTACAGACCTGGCCGCCCTGCTGCTGCTGTCCTACCCGCTGCATCCTCCCGGAAAGCCCGAGCGACTCAGGACGGAGCACTTTTCGCAAGAGCAGACGCCCGCCTTCTTCGCGCACGGCTCGCGGGACTCTTTCGGGTCTTTGGAGGAGATGCAGGCCGTCCTCCTGCTGTGGGCGGCCCCGGCTGAGTTATTTTCCCTGGAAGGAGCTCGTCACGGCCTTCCGCCAGCCGCCGCCCAGTCGATCGTTCAAGCCTTCCGCACCTTTCTCTCAGAGCAATCTGCTTAGGTCTTGCGGGCGGCGATAGGCCCAAATCCTAGGGTTCCGTAGAGCGAACCCCTGACCTCGCCAAACCCCGCCGGAGTGCTGTAATTTCGAGTACGGTGTCGGCACTGACTCTGCGCATTGAACGGGCTGGCGAGGATGGTCAGGCGGGAGAGGTTCGCCTTCTCCTGTGTGATGCCGAGCAGATCCTCGCCGAGACTCGTAAGACGATTGGCGAGTCTACCGACTCCGTCCAAGCGGATCGGCTACAGGCTTATCTAGAGGATGCGATCGAGAGCTCCGGGGCCGACGTGCCGCTGGCGGCCAAACAAACCGAACGACGTCTTATTCTTGATGGAGAGTCGCTGTTCCGAGCTGTTTTTGATTCAGGCGAAGCCAGGAAGATCTGGAATGAGGTGGCTCCTCGTCTCGCCGAAACGCGCATCGAGATTAGCGATTCCGGCCGCAACGGGCCCGACTTGCCGTGGGAACTGCTTAGGGAACCGGCCGGAGGGCGCTGGCTCGCTGTGGAGGCTCTCGACTTCGTTCGCGCCCCCCAGACCCGGTTCTCGTTCAGCCAGATGCCGCCCCGGCAGTCCAACTGCCTGCGCGTTCTGACGGTCCTCAGTCCGGCGAGCACGGGCGGATTGCGATTTGAGTCGGCCTATCGCGCGCTCGGCGACATCCGAAGCGACCCTCGGCTGGTATGGCGCGTCCTACGCCCGGCGACCCTGGGGCAAATCAATACTGAACTGGTGGAGGCGGATGCCGCGGGTGAACCCTATCACGTTCTCCACTACGAAGGCGCCGGTTTCCTCTGCGATTTCCGTGAGAAAGCCCACCTGCCCCGGGTGATCCGGAATGCTGGCCGGCCTCGCAATGAGAGCACGACCAGCGGCGAGACGGGCTATCTGCTGCTGGATCAGGCCGCCGAGGACGACAGGCTGCGCGTCGTCGACGCGTCCGAACTGGGTGAATTGCTCGGAGAAACGCACACGCCCATCGTCGTTCTCTCCAATCGATGCCGTTCCGAGGAGGCCTCGTTCGAGCCCAACACGCCGGCCGCCTTCGCGGACTTCTCGCAGAATCTCGTCAACGGCGGCGTCGCCGGAGTCCTGTCGCTGCCCTTCTGCTTGCCGGTCGAAGGGGCGGTTCGCTTCTTCTCGGCGTTCTATGACCAACTGGCGGACGGATGCTCGCTGAGCGCCGCAGCTCGCGAGGGCCGCAAACATCTGCTCTCCGATTCGTCCCGAGAGTCGTTCGACGGAGTCGTCGAGCACTTTGATTGGCCTGCCGTTCGCGTCTACGAACCCTATCCCCTGAAACCAATTGAACCGGTCGGGCCGGTCGCCGGGGTGGTTGAGGAGCTGGCCGGCAAGCCGTCGCGCAAGGTCATCGGAGCGATGCCCGGACCGCCAGGCTCTGGTCGCATTGCTCGCGATACCCACGTGCTGGGCGTCGACTCTCAGCTCTCCAAGGGATTCGCCGCGCTTCTTCACGGTCCCGGCGGCTGCGGCAAGACCCAGCTGGTGGCGGAGTTTTCCGAATGGGCCGGCGAGAACGGAGGCATCGACGGCCCGACCATATATACCCACATTGAATCTCACAAGAGTCTGCGTTCTCTGCTCGATGAACTGGCGGGCGTATTCGGACCGGCCATGCGCGCCAACGGCATCTCTTGGGAGCCGATGGACGAGCAGAAACAGCTCGAGGCGGCTCTGCTCGTTCTCAGCCAGATTCCAGTGCTGTGGATCTGGGACGGATTTGAGTCGGTCGCCGATCCTTCGGAAGGCGATTCTCCATGGAGTCAGGAGGAGCGACAGAAGCTCGCCGGGTTCCTCGACATCGTGCCCGATACGCAAGCTCGGGTTCTTGCGGTCTCTCGAGATGAGGAACTCTGGCTCGGCGGCACGCTGAACCGCATCCCCTCTCCCGCCTGGTCGGACCGCGAATTGAACCGGCTGATTGCTTCGCTCGCCCGAGCGGGAGAATTCAAGCTTCCCGAGCATGGCCGCTCCGCGATCAGCGGCTTCGCTGCGGGAAATCCGCTGGCGGCTCGCATACTGACCCGTCTGGTAGTTGAAAAGAAGTTGTCGGCTGGAACGGCGGTCGTTGAGTTGGTTCGTACGATTGAAACCGAAGCCGCTGCCCGTCCCCGTATCCCTGGCGTTCCCACGAACTTGTCCGCCCTGCTGCATTATGTAGTCGGCCACTGTTTGAGCGACCCGGAGCTGGAAATTGCGGCGTTGGCCCATCTGTTCCCCCGCGTGCTCGACATGCGTGTTCTCGAGCGTATGGCGAACCCCCATCGCTCGTGGGGGCTCAAGGAACTCCATACCCGCGGCGCCTTCAAACGCGCTCTGGCCGGCTCTCAGGGCTCTCCGCTCGATAGGATCATTCGGTTCGGCTTCTTGGAGCGAATCGGAAAGCAGGAGTACCGCATCGAGCGCACCGGAGCCGCCGCCTTCTCAGCCGCCTTGGACCTGCTGCGTCCGGCGCAGCGCCAGCCTGCTTTGTCCGGTCGCCTCACCCTCTTCTCCATGCAGAAGTCCCCGGAGCCGCCCAGTCCGGCCCGGCCTCAGAGGAAGGGCGCCAAGTCCGCGGACGGGCAGCAGGCCGAGGAAACCCCCGTCGACAACGAGGCCGTGCGCCGGGCCGTCGCCGCTTTCGTGGAAGCTCTGGCTGAATTGGGCGCCGAGGTGGCGCGCGCACACGACGACGGCGCGTCTGAGGTCGTAGCTCGACTCGGCCCCAACGAGGCCTCGCTTCGTCGCGCCGTCTCCCAAGCGCAAGAACGTGCCTGGCGTCATTCGCTGACCGGGCTCGTCGCCGGTCTGGGAGCCCTGTATGAGGCGCGCGGACGTCTCGCGTCCTGGGATCAAACGCTGCTTGAAGTCACTCCCGAGGCGGTCGGCGAGGCGGGCCAGCCGAAGGAAGGCCGGAGCCGGCTTTGGCGCACCGTCGTCGATCAGCGCATCCGGCTCTCCGTGCGTCGTCGCGGCTTCCCGGAAGCACTCGCATTACAACGCGGCGTCGTTCGCTGGGACGAGCAGCAAGCCGCCGAACTCGAATCGAAGTCCATCGAACAACTCACCAGCCGCCAGAAGGCGCTGGTGCTTACGCTGGCCAAGTCGCTGAACCGTTTGGGCTCGATTGCCCGTTCCGACTCGCAGCCGAATATCGAAACCGAAAACCGTGCCATCGCTCTGTGTGAGCAGCTAGGCGACTGCCGGCGCGCAGCCGACTGGGCCTATGACCTCGGCGTCAGCTACACCGAGGTTCGCGCGATCCGCGACCTGGCTCGTGCTGAAAAATGGTTGAAGCGGGCTCTCGATCTGTTGCCGGACGGTGACGCGGCGCGGGCGCGCTTCCTCGCCTCGCTGGGGCAGGTCGGCTGGGAACGCTTCCGTTTCGCTCGCAGCGGCGAGCGGCCTGAGTCCGAACTCATTCGCCACCTGACCGACGCCCGCCGCTACTACGAGCAGGCCATTGAGCACGACGATCCCAAGGACTACGCTCGGCTTGCCCAGCATCATCTCCAGTTCGCCCACGTCTCCTACTCTCTGGGCGACATCGAACGCGCCGTCCCCCACTACTGCGATGCCATCCGCTTGAATCAGGCGCAGGGCTCCGGCCTCAGCGCGGCTCGCATCCGGTTCAATCTCGCCATCGCCCTCCGCGACGTCGGCCGCCTCGGAGAGGCTCGCAAGTATGCCGCGGCCGCATTCGGCGAACTGCGCGCCTTCAATGGCCCCGTCTCAGAGGGCTTGCTCGACCGTTCTCGTCGCCTGGTGATGCACATCGAGCAGAAACTGCAGGAAAAGCAGGACCGCCGCTCTCGCCGCGTCGCCCATCACGCCTGGTAGGCGCGCTCAGTGGCAGATCTGCCCGCCGTCCACGACCAGCCCGGTCCCTGTTACGAACGACGCCTCGTCCGACAACAAGAACAAGGCGCACGACGCGACCTCGTCCGGTGAGCCGAAGCGCCGCAACGGGATCTTCGCGTGGTACTCCCGCACAAACTCCGGGTCTTGGCGCGGCTCGTGCGTCAGTTGCGTCTCAATGAACCCCGGGTTGATCGAGTTCACCCGGATGCCGTAGTCGCCCAACTCGGCCGCCATCGTCTTGGTATGCCCCATCACGCCGAACTTCGATGCGTTGTACGCCACCAGCTGCTCTTCGCCCACGAGTCCGTTGGTCGATGAGACGTTGACGATCGCCCCTCGCTTGCGAGGCATCATCAGTCGGGCCGCCGCGCGGCTGCAGTAGTGCACGCCGTCTAGGTTGATCGCCAGCACCCGTCTCCAGGCCTCGTCGCTCGTGTTCCAGCAGTCGGCCAGGACCACAATACCCGCCGCGTTCACCAGCCCGTCCAGACGCCTGTGGCGCTCCTCGATCTTGGCGAATACCCCCTCCACGGCGGCTGAGTCGGAGACGTCGAGCCGCAGAAACTCCGAGTCGTCGTTGGAAAGGCTTCCCGCCAGCGCGATTCCGCGTTCCTCGTTCACGTCCAAGGCGACTACTGTCGCGCCGTCTCGATCCAGAGCCCTCACAATGGCGGCCCCAATATCACCGGATCCACCGGTGACAGCGATGACGCGATCGGCAAAGTCGTAGGGCATCGGATCAATTATCGCGCGTCGGCTCCTCCCCCGGTTGATCCGCTATCATGGCCTAAGGAGCAACGATCAAAAGATGGCCGACGAGAAAAAAGCACCGAAAGAAAAAGCCAACCTGTACCAGGCGGAGTACCTGGGCAGCGGCACGTTCAACATTGTGAAGCCCAAGCGCAACCCCAAGAAGACCCACGAAGCGCGCGTACACGATACCGGGAAGAGAGCGCGCCGCCACGGCGCATAGCCGAGCCTGCGAAATAGAAAAAAAGGGCTCCGCGGGGGGAGGCGTTCCAGCCGAAGCCAAAACAATCGCGGAGCCCTTTGAGTCGCAGGAGGAGCCGGCTTCCAGTTAGCGAGAAGCCTTTTCCCTAAGCGCTGATGTCGGGAAGGACATCGCCCACAGCAAACCCGTCAGACTCGCCCACGCGGCCACGAGGGCCACGCTGAGGGACGAGACCAACGAACCGGCTGCCAACATCACCGCCCAGTTCGGATCCATACCGTTCAACTAGCACGGTCGGCGCCAAAGTCTTAGCGCCCCTCTTTTGGGCCTGCCGTGCCTTGTGAGGATTCTCCGCGGACTGTAGAATTTGCTTGCCTAACTACGATTCGTGTAGAAGTTGCGCTCCATGGCCGTCCAATCCGAGAACCACGTTGCTCGCCGATTCGAAGTCTTCGGCCGGGTCCAGGGCGTCGGCTTTCGATACTTCGCCCATCAGACCGCGTCGGCCTTGGATCTGTGCGGCTGGGTGCGCAATCGACCGGACGGCTCCGTTGAAGCCTGGGCCGAGGGGCCCCCGGCCGTGATTGAGCAGTTCCGGGCCGCCCTGAGCCGCGGGCCGCGCATGTCGCGCGTGGACCGCCTGGAGCAATTCCCTGTTTCCCCCGCATCCTACGACGCCTTCCGCGTCACCAACTGAGACGACTTGGCTACACTTCGATAGTTCCAATGGATCACCTCAAGAAACTCATCCGCGAAGTTCCGGACTTCCCCAAGCCCGGCATCCTGTTCTACGACATCACCACGCTGCTCAAGGATCCTGTCGGGCTGCGCTCCTTGACGGACGCCTTTGTCGATCGCCACAGCGACAACCCCCCGGACGTCGTCGTGGGCGTCGAGGCGCGTGGGTTCATCTTCGCCCCCTTGATCGCCCAGCGCTTTGACGCCAGCTTCGTTCCCGTCCGCAAGCCCGGCAAGCTCCCCGCTGAGACCACCGCCGTCAGCTACGCGCTTGAGTACGGTGAAGACACGCTGCAGATCCATACCGACGCCGTTAGCGAAGGCCAAAAAGTCCTGATCGTGGACGACCTGCTCGCCACCGGCGGTACCGCCAAGGCGACCTGTGAGTTGATTGAGAGCTTGGGCGGAACCGTGCACGGGCTCAGCTTCGCCGTCGAACTCACCTTCTTGCCTGGGCGCTCCAAGCTGGAAGGATATGACGTCCACTCCGTTCTGTCGTACGATTCATAGCGACCGAATCTCCGAGGTCGCCCGCCATGCCCGCCATTCGAGGACGCGCTTTCGCCAAGGTCAATCTGGGCCTTCGAATTCTCGCCCGGCGCCCGGACGGCTTCCATGAGCTGCGAACGGTCTTCCAGACCATCTCCCTGGCCGATCAGCTGGTCGTGCGCCATCGCCCGCGCGCCGCATCCGGCGTGCGGATTGTCGTCGCCGACGATCCGCAGTTGGCCAACTCCGACAACTTGGCCGTTCGTGCCGCTGAAGCTTTGCTCTCACGCGGAAAATGGAAGGGGCGGGTTGAAATCGAACTCGAGAAGCGCATCCCCGCCGGCGCCGGACTGGGCGGTGGTTCCTCCGACGCAGGCGCGGTACTCCTCGCATTGGAGCGCCTCCTGCGCCCCGCTCCCGCTCTCGAGGATCTGCATGCCGCCGCCGCCGAGATCGGGTCCGATGTCCCGTTTTTCTTGCTCGGAGGACGCGCACTCGGCGTGGGGAGGGGCGAGGAAGTCTATCCTCTCCCTGAACTACCGCGCCGCTGGATGGTTCTGCTCGCCCCGGCGGCCCACGTTTCCACCATCGAGGCCTATCAGGCGTTGGCCAACGACCGAGCGAATTCCTCCACGTTGACGGACGAAGTCAAATGCCGTAGCATGAGTAGTTTCTGCTCAGGGGCCCGTGCGTCCAATTGGGGCGCGGCAACCGATCTCGCTGGAACGCTGTCGAACGACTTCGAACCGGTCATCTTTCGTCGGTTACCTGAACTGAGGAGGCTGAAGGGAGATCTGCTCCAGGCGGGCGCTCAAGCGGCGTCGCTGTCGGGAAGCGGATCAGCGATCTTCGGTCTGTTTGAGACTCGCGCAGCTGCGACGGCTGCTTGCCGTCTCCCCCAGTTCAGTAACAACGGAACGAAGGCTTGGATCGTGCGAACGACTAGCCGGCGAGATTTGCGCGCCGAATGGCGAGTTCCCGAGTAGCGATTGCTAAGACTGTGGCGAGACTTCCGATGGCGGCAATTCGACCAGTATCGCGGCGCCGAAGAGAGCGACTGCGCGTGTTCAGCGGGACGGCGAATCCCGGGCTGACGGCGGATATCTGTCACCATCTGCGCGCCCCCGTGGGCGAGGTCTCCATCGAGACTTTCTCCGACGGCGAAACTTACCTCCAAATCGATGAGAACGTCCGCGGTATGGACGTGTTTCTCGTCCAGCCGACCTGCACGCCCGTCGACAGCAACATCATGGAACTGCTGTTGATGATCGATGCGGCTCGTCGAGCCTCGGCCCGGCGCATTACCGCCGTACTGCCTTACTACGGCTACTCCCGCCAGGACCGCAAGGACAAGCCTCGCGTGCCCATTTCGTCCAAGCTCGTCGCGAGTTTGATTGAGCGAGCAGGCGCCGATCGCGTCCTCGCGATGGAGCTTCACGCCGCGCAGTTGCAGGGTTTCTTTGATATCCCGGTCGACCATCTCTATGCCGCCCCGGTGCTGGCGGAGAGCATCCGGGCTCAGAAGATTCGGAACTTGACCGTCGTCTCGCCGGACGCCGGCGGCGTCGAACGCGCCCGCGGCTTCGCCAAACGTCTGCGCGCTCCGCTGGCGATCATCGATAAACGCCGCGAAAAGAAGAACGTCGCCGAAGTGATGCACGTCATCGGCGCGGTGGAAGGCCGCAACTGTCTGATCGTGGACGATCTGGTGGATACCGCGGGAACGTTGGTCAAAGCGGTGGACGCTTTGCTCGAACAAGGCGCCAAGAGCGTCCGCGCTTGCTGCACGCACCCGGTCTTGTCCGGTCCTGCGGCTGAGCGCATCACCAATTCAAAGCTTAAAGAGTTGCTGGTCAGCGATTCGATTCCGCTGCGCGGCGAGGCCGCTGCCTGCGGAAAGATTCGAGCGCTGAGCGCGTCGTTGTTGTTCGCACGCGCGATCGCGTCGATTCACGACGAAACGTCGATCAGCCAGTTGTTCAACTAGGGATAGAGGGAACGAGTCCAATGCAAGAGCAAATGACTTTGGAAGTCGAGGCGCGCGAAGAGCGCGGCAAGAACGCCGCCCGTCGCCTGCGCGCTGCGGGTAAGGTGCCGGCCACCATTTACGGGTTGGACCAAGAGCCCACGGCGATCGCCATCGATACCAAGACCATTACGCGCATTCTGGCGCGAATTGAACTGCGCAACCGCGTGCTCAACCTCTCGGGCGGCGCCTCCGGTACGGCCATGGCCGTCGACTATCAGTTGGATCCGGTTTCCGGCGCCTTGCTGCACGTCGACGTCCGTCGCGTTGCGGCGGACACTCCCGTCAGGGCGTCTATTCCCATCGAGAGCGTCGGGATCTCCCAAGGCGTCAAGACCGAGGGCGGATTGGAAGATCGTATTCTTCGCGTCGTCGAAGTGGAAGCCCTTCCTGGGTTGTTACCCGTGAAGATCGAGATCAACGTCGAAGAGATGCAGACCGGCGAGTCGGTTCGCGTCTCTGATCTTGAGATGCCTGAAGGCGTCCGGGCCACCAGTCCCGCGTCGGCCACCGTTCTGCGCATCGTCGGTAAGCGCGGCCTGGAGGAGTTGGAGGAAGAGGAAGTCGGCGAGGACGCCGAGGCCGCAGAGGGAGAGGAGACGGCAGAGGCCGCTCCTGCCGACGAGTAAGCCCCGGAGCCTTTCGAATCGTGCTTGACCGCCATGCATCTGATCGTCGGACTCGGCAATCCCGGGGAAGAGTTTCGTCTCACTCCGCACAACCTCGGCTTTCTAACGATCGACGAGTTGGCGGAGCGAGAGCGCATTCGCGTGACGCGTCCAGAGGGCGGAGCGTTGGTCGGGCTGGGGCGGATTGCGGGCGAGGAAGTCGCCCTGGTCAAACCGCTCTCGTTCATGAATCGTTCCGGCGGACCGGTCAAGGCTTTGGCTTCGAAGTATCAGGTCTCGCCTCGGCGGATTCTGGTGATTTACGACGAGTTGGCTTTGCCTCAAGGCGCGCTGCGGCTCAAGCTGCGCGGCTCGGCGGCAGGGCACAACGGCGTCAAGAGTTTGATTGCGTCGCTGCACACGGACGAGTTTCCGCGCTTGCGCTTGGGCGTGGAGCCCGAGCGTGGGCGGGGCGACGCCGCAAAATATGTACTGCGTCCCTTCAGGGAGGACGCGCTTGATGACTGGAAGGAAATGGTTGGTCGAGCGGCGGACGTCGTTCGGCTCTATTTGTCCGAAGGCCCCGAGAAGGCCATGACGGTCGCAAACCGTCGGGCCCCAGGACAGGAAAAAGAGGAAGCATGAGAATCTACGAGCTCATTTTTATCGTCAAGCCGGACTTGCCCGAAGAGGAAGTCGATCAGGCTGTTGCTCTGGTGGAGGAGGCGATCACCTCCGGCGGAGGAACGATCGACAAGACCGACCGCTGGGGCAAGAAACGCCTGGCCTACAAGGTCCAGAAGTACTCCGACGGAATCTACACGCTCGTCCAATACTCGGTTGACGGCAATCAGGATCTCCCCAAGGAGATCGAGCGCCGTATGCGCGTCAATGACTCGATCATCAAGTTCCTGACCGTTCGCATCGACGAAGAGCTCAAGCGCCTCGCCAAACTCAAGGCGATTCGCGACAAGCGTGCGGCCAACAAGCCGCAGTCGCAAGCGCCCGAGCGTCCCGCTGCACCGGCCAAGCCGGCCGTTCCTGCCGCTCCTGCCCCCGCTCAGCCTGAGGCAAGCCCCGCTGCTGAGCCTGCCGCCGAGTCCGCTCCTGAACCTGCCGCCGCGGCGGCCGCTTCTGAACCTGACGCGGCCGAGTCCGCTTCTGAACCGGCCGCCGCGGAAGCCCCCGCCGAAGAGAAGGCCGCCGAATAGCGCGCCGCAAAGAGATACGAGGAATCAACGATGTCTGACAACGCAACTCCTTCGCCGTCGGCCGGATCCCCGGCCCCTTCTCACTCCGGCGGCGGTTCCGGTGAATCTTCCGGGCGCCCCCCCCGCCGTGAAGGCGGAGGTGGAGGCGGCGGCCGCGGCGGAGGCGGCGGCGGCGGTCGCCGCTTTTTCCGGCGCAAGAAGGTCGACTACTTCGCCGTCAATAAGATCGACGACATCAACTACAAAGATGTCGATTCGCTGCGCCAGTTTATCGGCGACGGAGGCAAGATCCTGCCGCGCCGCCACACCGGCCTCAGCGCGCAAAATCAGCGTCTGCTCAAGCGGGCCATCAAGCGCGCGCGCAACATCGCTCTTCTCCCCTTTGCGGGTGAAGGCTAAGCTCACGGTCGCTACAAGAGAGCCTGAAGGAGAACAACATGGTTGAACTCATCCTCAAGAAAGAAGTGCGCCGGCTCGGCGATCGCGGCCAATTGGTCACGGTGGCCAACGGCTATGCGCGCAATTACCTCATCCCGCAGGGGCTGGCGATGCGCGCGACGCTAGCCGACAAGCGCCAGCTCGAAGAGATGCAGGCTGCGGCCGGCAAAGAAGCCGACAAGCTGCGCGGCGATGCCGAAACGGTCTCTGCCTCCATGGAGGACGTGACCGTCCGCATCGTCCAAAAGACCGGCGATCGCGGCCAGCTCTTCGGTTCAGTGACCAATCGCGACATCTCCGCCGCGCTCGCTGAAGCCGGCCACGAGATCGATCGTCACCAAATCGTCCTCGGCAGCCCGCTCAAGCAGGTCGGCGACTATGACGTCCGCGTGCATCTGTACCGCGACGTGAACGTCGAGGTCAAGGTGGAGGTGCGCTCCGAAGGTCGTGAAGACGACCTTTTCGAGCACGTCGACCAAGACATTGACGCCGAGGCGGCCGCGCTCGCCTTGCTCGATAAGCAGAGCGGCGGATCGCCTGAGAAGGCCAAGGAGCCGATCGTCGAGGAAGGCGAAGAGGCCTCAGCCGACGACGCGACCGCCGAAGCCGGCGAAGAAGCGGAGGCTGCCGACGGCGAGGCCGCTGAGGCCGCCGCGGACGGCGACGCTAACGCGGAAGCCGAAACCGAAGACGAACCCAAGGCCGACTCCTAGGGCCCTCATGTTCGACCTCGAAGGCCAAACCGCCGTAGTGACCGGCGCCGCTCAAGGAATCGGCGCCGGGATCGCGGATCGTCTGCACCGCGGCGGAGCTCGGGTTTGGATCGCGGATCGGGACCTCCCCGCCGCTCAGGCTCGCGCCGAGCAACTGGGCGAGAACGCCTCCGCCGTTGAATTGGACGTCACCGAGCCCGAATCCGTCTCGGGCGCGTTCAACGCCGTTCACTCGTCGGACGGACGGCTGGACATCCTCGTGAACAACGCCGGCATCGGCGGGCGAGTCGCTCCGGTGTGGGAGCAGTCGGACCAGGATTGGGCGCTGACGATTGCGGTCAATCTCACCGGCGTCTTCCACTGCTGCCGCGCCGCCTTGCCGTTCATGCTCGAGCGCGGCTACGGCCGCATCGTCAACATCGCCTCCGTCGCGGGCAAGGAAGGCAATCCGCGCATGGTCGCCTATTCCGCCTCCAAGGCCGGCGTCATCGGACTGACCAAGTCCGTCGCAAAGGAAACGGCCAAGCACGATATCTCGGTCAACGCCGTCACCCCCGCGGTCATTCGCACTCCGATTCTCGATCAGCTCACTCCCGAGCAAGTCGATTACATGGTCGAACGCATTCCGCGCGGTCGTACCGGCACGGTCGAGGAGGTCGCCGCCGTCGTGCATTTCCTCGCCAGCCCGGACTGCTCCTTCGTGACAGGACAGGTCTACGATGCGTCCGGCGGTCGCGCCACCTACTAGCCGCATACAATAGTCCTCGTGCGATTCCTTGTCACCCTCCTTCTACTAGCCATGCCCCTCTCCGCCGTTGAGTTTGAGAAGATCACCTACCGCGGTCACGAGGCGTATCGTCTGACCAACTCCGAAGTCGAACTCGTCGTCGTTACCGGCACCGGGCCGCGCATCTTGCGATACGCGTTTCTCGACGGCGACAACGTCTTCGTCGAGTTTAGTGATGAGGACGAGGCTCGCATCTCCGGCGGACAAGGATGGAAGCTTCACGGCGGTCACCGCATTTGGGTCGGTCCGGAAGCGCCCTCCTATACTTACGCGCCGGACAACGAGCCCACCGAGGTTTCCATCAAAGACGGCAAGCTGCGTTCCACCCAGCCGACCGACAGCGCGGGTATTGAGAAAGAGATCGAGGTCGAGCTCGACGAAGAAGGAACCGGCGTACGCGTCACTCACCGTCTGCGCAATCGCTCCATCTGGCCGCTAGAGATGGCCCCCTGGGCGCTCTCCATGATGGCCCGCGGCGGTCACGGGATCACGACATTCCCGCCCCGCGGCACGCATCCCGAGGACCTGCCGCCCTCCAACCCGCTCATCATGTGGGCCTTCACCAATCTCTCGGACCCCCGCTGGACGTTCCTTGAGAAGTACCTCATTCTCCGGCAGGATCCGAGCAATTCCGACCCGGAGAAGCTCGGCCACTTCAACGAACACACTCGCGGCGCCTATCTGCTCGGCGATACGCTCTTCGTCAAGCGTTTCGAGGCCGACCCGTCCAAGGCGTATCCCGATATGGGCGTCTCCTACGAGACCTTTACCAACGCCGACTTTCTCGAGCTTGAGACTCTCGGGCCCCTGCAACGCGTTGAGCCCGACGCGACCATCGAGCACGTCGAGACTTGGTCCCTCCATCGTGGGGTCCAAGTCGACGAGTGGACCGACGCCGAGCTTGACCGCAAACTCGCCCCCCTGCTGCGATAGGCGAGTGGTTCAGGAACTCGCGCAACCCCTGATTCGCCGCGGCCGACTAGGCCTGCTCCCTGCCGCCTTCAATCCGCCCACCTCGGCCCACCTGGCTCTGGCGCGAGCCGCCGCCGAACAGCATGCGCTCGATCAAGTTGCACTCGTTCTACCGGCCAACCTGCCGCACAAGGAGTTCGATCATGTCCCCTTCGAGCAGCGTCGCGACTTGTTGGTCTCCGCGGTCGCCAACGCACCTGGCGTGACTGCCGCCGTCTGCGAAGGCGGCTTATTCCATGAGATCGCCGACGAGTTGCTCCACGCCTGCGGTTCCATCGAGCCCGCTCTGATCGCGGGACGCGACGCCGCCGAGCGCATCGTCGCCTGGGACTACGGAGACGCCCCTTCGATCGCCGAACAACTCACACGCTTTGAACTGCTCGTCGCTTCCCGCGAAGGAAGCTACCTTCCGCCTCGCGAGATCGCCCATCGAATTCGAAACGTCCAACTGAGTCGTGAGTGGGACGCGGTCTCGTCCTCCCTCGCTCGGCGCTCCATCGCTTCCGGGGGCGAGGAATGGCGGGACTACGTGCCCGGGCCGGTCGCCGACGCCATCCGTCGTCACGGGCTCTACGGGCACAAGGGCTGAGGGCGGCTACTCGTTCACGCGACGCGGCACTTGAGGCTGCGTCTTTTCCATCTCGCGCAGGTCGTCGAGCGTAATCTCTTGGCCTTCCTCGTGGTATTCCTTGTCCACGTTGACCTGCCACAGGTCGTACTTTCCGCCCAGGATATTGCGCACCGCAAGCATGGCCGTCAGCATCGAGTGATCTTGGTTGTTGTAACGGTGCATCCCGTTCCGGCCGCTGAGCTGCAAATTAGGCAGGTGTTCGGCGAGCCACTCTCGGACCGTGTCCACCGCCTCCGAGTAGTCACCGTCATAAATCGGGTACGCTTTGCGGATGCGGGCCACCGCGCCGTCCACGACCTTCGTTGGGTCAGCCAGACCTAATTGGCCGATCTCCTTCACTCCTAGAGCGATCAGTTCCTCGTCGGGAGCGTTCCACATCTCATCGCCCTCAAAGACGAAGTATTCCAGTCCCAAGCACGTCTGGTTCTCGTCGGGAACCATGTAGGGGCTCCAGTTCTTAAAGTTCTGGACGCGGCCCAGCTTCACGCTCGATTCGTGGATGTAGATCCACGTATCCGGGAACAGGTCCTTCTGGTCGACGACCAGCGCGACGGTGAGGAAATCCCGATACTTCAGCCGGCGCCCGGCCGCCAGCACGTCCGGCGGCGGCGGCGGGTCCAACGCCTCCGCCAGGTCCTTGATGGCGATCGTGCTGAGGTAATGCTCTCCCTCGTACCGCTCACCTCCGGCAGTCACGCCGGTCACCCCGCTCTCGTCCCAGTGGATCTTCTCCACCGGCGATTCCATCACGACGTCCGAGCCGGATTCGCGCACGCGATCTCGGCATGTTTCCCACATTTGTCCCGGCCCCAGCTTGGGATAAAGAAACTTGTCGATCAGCGTCTTGATGACCTCGCCCTTCGACTTGGCCCGTTCGCCGAACAGCGCATTGATCACCGCCGTCGTCAGCGACAGGCCCTTGATGCGCTGCGCCGCCCACTCCGCCTGGATATCGGTGCACGGAATGCCCCAGACCTTTTCCGTATAGGTCTTGAAGAAGATTCCGTAGAGCCGCTTGCCGAAGCGGTTGGAGACCCAAGCCTCAAAGTTGTCTTCCGGCTTCGTCGGCGCGACCTGCGCCCAGCCGTAGCTCAGCACGCAGCGCACCGTCTCGAAGATGCCGAGCCCGGTCAGAGCGTTCATCGGCTTGAGCGGGTAGTCGAAGAACGACCCCTTGTAGAAGATGCGAGAGAGCCGCGGCCTCTCGATCATCTCCTCTTCGAGCAGCTCCTTCCAGAGCTGCTCCACCACTCCAACCTTCGTGAAGAACCTGTGCCCGCCGATGTCGAAGCGGTATCCCTTGTACTGGACGGTTTGAGAAATGCCTCCCACCACGTCGTCGCGCTCCAACGTGATCGTGCGCTTACCGGCCTTGGACAACTCATACGCGGCGGTCAGACCGGAAGGGCCTGCGCCGAAAATGATGACGGGTGCGGTTGGCATCTACTTTAGAGGTTAACTTGGCTGCCGTCGCCCGGGTAACACTTGCAACCGTGATTTTTCCCCGCGACACCGACGAAGGTCCGCTCTGGCGTGCGTAGCGGAGTTCCTCTTGCGCCGTGTCGTGAGAAGCCGCCGACGACACGCTCCGGACGATCCACGTCCTTCTCGCGGTCTGTTCTGTCCCGCTAGTCGTCCTTGGTGAGCAGCATCTTCAGGAGCGGCGGCGTCGCAAGCGTCGTCACCATCACCATCACCACCATCGCGGAGAACGTCTCGCTGCCGAACACCGGCTTGCCGGCGACGCTCAATCCTGCCCCGATTCCGGCAAAGATGAGACCGACTTCACCACGCGGAATCATGCCCACGCCGACTGCCAACCGGTTCAAGCCTTTCTCCAAGATGCCCAGCGAACAGATCTGCTTGCCGAGTATGGCGGCCAAGCTCAATGCGCCCGCAAACTGCAGCACGCTGAACGAGCCGAACGCCTTCAGGTCCACCTTCAGTCCCATCAGGACAAAAAACACCGGCACGTAGATCGCGCTGATCGGCGCCAACAGCTCTTCAATCTTCCGCGCGCGCAGTTCGTGATAGCCCTGGTAGTGCGCGTGATCGAGTACCAGCCCGGCGGCGAACGCGCCGACGATCGCCGCCAATCCAGCCACCTCCGCCAATCCCGCCATCAAGAAGCAATAGGCGATCGAGAGCACCACCGGCATTCCCGCAACTTTGAACTGCGCCCCAAAGTGCAGCACCTTGCCCGCGAGGATGCGCCCGACAACCACAGCCAGCGCCAGGAAGACAACCGATTTTCCGATGATCCACATCACCGGGCCCAACTCGACTTCCCCGCCGCCGCCGGCGTCGATCGACTTCACCAGTCCGCTGACCACCGCCAGGATGATCAGTCCCAACACGTCGTCGACTACGGCTGCACCCAAGATGATGCGAGCTTCCTTGGTCTCCGTCTTGTTCAGGTCTTTTAGGACTCTCGCCGTGATGCCGACGCTCGTCGCCGCCAGCGTGGCGCCGACAAACAAGTGCACGTACCAGGCTTCGGCCGGCAGGAAGTACATCGAGACGCCGTAGCCGAGAACCACCGGCGCAACCACGCCGAGCACGGCCACAATCATTGCGGACGTTCCGACGGCCATCAGCTCGCCGATGTTGGATTCTAGTCCGACTTCAAACAGCAGCAAGATGACGCCGATCTCAGCCGCCAGCGCTAGACTCTCGTCGGCTTTCAGCGGGTCCATGAAGTGCAACCCAAAAAGCGCAAGATTGCCCAGCACCATGCCGAACACCAACTCGCCCAGCACCGCCGGCTGGCCCATGCGCTCAAACAGCTCCCCTCCGAGCTTCGCGGCCATCAGAATCGCAACGATCCCGAACAGGTAGTGGGCGGCGCCGCCGTGGCCGCCCTCCTCCCCGCTTGCCGCCAGGGCTGGACACACCAAGATGAAAGCGGCAAGCGCCGCGTGAAGCACAGTTCTCATGTTCGTCTCAACGAAAGGGGACGGAGAGAGGCGCCGGAAGGCCCTCAAGGTCGGGTCGCATACCCGCTCTCGCTACAATATCAAACTCCCTATCGGTCGCTGGAGACGATTCCGATATGGAGCCGACAGCGAGTACCCTTGGCCAAGAAGCGAAGAAAACCTGTCGCTCCCAAAGAGTCCCCGGCCCAGGCGGCCCCGGCGATCGGCGCGCCTTCGCGGCGCGCTTTTTGGCTGGTTGTCGCGGCCGGCCTGCTCCCGGCTTCCGCCGCATTCGTCCACTTCCCGGGCGTCAACGGGCCGTGGTACTGGCGCTGGGTGTATGTGGCTACCGATCCGACGCTCTTTTTCGCTGTGGCCGCCGCCGTTGGCGTTGCGGTGTGTTGGGCCGCTGGGGAGCGATCTCGCCGCCGCCGTGCGGTGGCTGCATTGATGCTCCTCCATCTGACTCTGACTCTCTCCTTTGCCGCGCTGTCTTCCAAGGGCCTGCATCTGATCGGCGAGCGCGTTGCGGATGCGGACATCACCTCCTATCACACCGAGGCTCTGCGAACCGAGAGCGTTTCGGAACTCCTCGATGACTACGACCGCCGCCTTCACGGCATGATCGGCCACGCCAAGACGCACCCGCCCGGGCCGATCCTTTACTACGTCTTCTGGAATCGGCTGCTGGGTCCGCAGGCCGGCGCCCAGTGGGGCGGCCTATTCCTCGTCGCCCTCGCGTCGTTGATTGTTCCCTTCGTCTATTTGTTGACGCGCCGCCTGGCAGGCCCCGATGCAGGGCTTTCCGCCGCCGCCGTCGCCGTCGGGTTTCCCGGGATCATCGTCATGCCCGGCGCCTTCGACTCCGTTTACCCGGTGCTCACCGCAGCTCTCGCGTTGACTTGGTCCCATGCGCTTGAAGGCTCTCGCCGCGCCGCCCTCTTATGTGGAGCGGCGCTCTTCGTTGGCTTCTTCTTTACGCCCGCCTTTCTTGTCCTAGGCGCCTTCTTTGCCCTGTATGCCTCGCTCGGTCTCGCTTGGAATCCCGCTGCTTCCCGCCGAGCGCTCATCGAATCCGTCGCGGTCGGCTCCGTCGTCGTGGTCGGCTTGTTTGCGCTGGCAGCGGCGGTCTTCGGGTACGATCATCCAGCCTCGCTGCAGAGCGCCATGGCCATCCAAGAGCGGATTGCTAGGGGTTACAACCGGCCCTGGTCGTCCACCGTCGTCTGGGACGTCTACGATTTCTTTCTCGCCTCCGGATGGTCCATGGCCGCCGTCTTGGCGCTTTTCCTGACGTCTTGGCGTAAGCGAGGTTTCGACGACGCCGCCGGGCGCCTGCGCGCCTTCGCCTTCGCCGGCTTGTCCACCATCGTCATCGTCGACCTCACAGGCCTTTTGCGCGCCGAAACGGCCCGCGTCTGGCTCTTCCTCCAGCCGTTCGTGATCGTACTGGTCGGCTGCGAACTCGCACGCTGGACGCCGGGACGACGTCAGGGGTACTTCGCCGTATTGCTTTTCGCCCTCGTCGTCTTGCGAACGCGCATGCTTTTCTAGGGTTTTCAATCGCTCATTGAAATAATGGCGAGATGGGCATCGCCGCCGACATCATTCTCATCGTCGTCGCGGGGCTTTTCGGCGGGTTGCTAGCGCACCGCCTTGGGCAGCCCGTCCTGGTCGGATACATTCTTGCGGGCGTGGTCGTCGGACCCTACACGCCCGGGCCGACCGTTGGCGATCGCCACGAGATCGAACTGCTCGCCGAAATCGGCGTGGCGCTCCTGCTCTTCGCTCTCGGTCTCGAAGTCTCCTTCAAGGACCTGAAGCCCGTCCGCACCGTCGCATTGATCGGCGGCCCGATTCAGATCGTCCTCACGATCTTGTTCGGCTTCGGTCTGGCCAAGGGGGTGCTCGGGTGGGAGACGGTACCGGCCGTCTGGTTCGGCGCGATCATCGCTCTGTCCAGCACGATGGTCGTCCTTAAGACGCTCATGGCTCAAGGAGTGATGGAGACTCTCGCCAGCCGCGTCATGATCGGCCTGCTGATCGTTCAGGATCTCGCGGTGGCGCCTCTACTGATCGGTCTGCCCAAACTCTCCCGCCCCGCGAGTGCCCTCGCTGAACTCGGAGCGTCGGCCGTACAAGCGACTCTGTTTCTCGCCGCCATGTTCTATCTCGGCGCGCGCGTCATGCCGTGGTTGTTGAGAGTGATCGTCCGTTGGCGCTCACGCGAACTCTTCCTCGTCGCCATCATGGCCATCGGCATCGGGGTGGGCTACGGAACTTATCTCTTTGGTCTCTCATTCGCCTTCGGCGCCTTTGTCGCCGGAATGGTCCTGAGTGAATCCGACTTCAGCCATCAAGCGCTGAGCGACGTCATCCCCTTACGCGACGTCTTTGGCTTGCTGTTTTTCGCTTCGGCCGGAATGCTGCTCGATCCACGCATCTTGCTTGAGTCCCCAGCCACCGCTCTCGGGGTAGTGGCTGCCGTGATGGCGGGTAAGGCGCTGATCTTCGGTTTGCTCGCTCGTAGTTTCGGCTACGTGAATGCCGCTCCTTGGATCGTCGGACTCGGCCTGGCGCAAGTCGGCGAATTCGCGTTCGTCCTCGCCCGTCTCGGCGCCGGCTCCGGCGCTCTCGACGACGAGGCCTACTCCTTTGCGCTCACCGTTACCTTGACCAGCATGGTCGTCTCGCCGTTGCTCTCCCGCTGCGCGCTCCCCATCGATCGCGCCCTGCGGCGTATGCGGCCACGCAAGGAGGTGATGCGCGCCTTCAACCTGCCGGGCCCGGCACTCACCGGGCACGTGGTCATCGTCGGATACGGTCGCATCGGTCACACCGCGGCCGAGGTGCTGGAAGGGATCGAAGAAAGCTTCCTCGTGATTGAGTTTGACCATGAAGAGGCCGAGCACGCCGCTCGCCACGGCTTTCGGACGGTGTGGGGCGACGCGAGTCGTCAGGAGGTGCTCGAGGCCGCCGGTCTCAAACAGGCTCGCCTTCTGCTCGTCGCGGTCTCAGACGCGCGCACCGCCACGATGATCGTCGAGCAGGCTCGGCGCATCTGCCCGACGACTCCAATCGTCGCTCGCGCCGGCTACCGAGAGCACCTGGAGCAACTCCGCGAGAGCGGCGCGCAGGTCGTCGTCCAGCCCGAATTCGAGGCCGGGCTTGAGATGGTTCGCCAAGTCATGCGCTCCTGCCAAGCCGCCCCCGGCGAGGTCGAACGTTTTAGCGCACGCATGCGCGAGCGGATGTACGGTGCTCTCGGTGAATCATCCCCTGACGGCGATGTCAGTCGCATGGTCGCCGAAATCCACGCGGCCTCGCCTGAGCTCCGCATCGAGTGGATCGACCTCGCGCCGGAAGGTCCCGCCTCAGGTCGCAGCCTTCGCGAATTGAACATTCGTGCTAGAACCGGCGCTTCGGTAGTCGCCCTGACCAGCACGGAACATACCGATTCCAATCCCGGACCGGACAGCCGGTTACCCGCGTCGGGACGCGTGGCAGTACTCGGAACTCGAGGAGAGTTAGAGGCTGTTCGGCGACTCTTGGACAACCCAGCCTAGTCTTCGACGCACGAACCCCAACGGCTCGCGGCTGCGTGGGGGCGCTAGGATGCGCGTGCGGCCCGAGTGCCGCCGTCGGCCAAAGTCCGCTCGCGCTGCGGCGTCTTCTTCGGTCCCTCGAACTGCGCCGTCAGTCGTTCGACTTGGTCGGTGATGCAGACGCCGATCAACGGCTGACGCGAATTCTTCAGCACGTCGACGATCTCAGAATGGTTGCGTTCCAAGTAGAGTTTCGTGCCGTCGGTCAGCAGATGCACTTCTTCGCCGGTGTGAATGGCCGACGCATATTGCGGGCCGAGTTCCTTCTTCAGGAACTTCAGCACCTTGCGGATCTTCTGTAGGGAGATTCCCTTGCGACGCAGCTCGGTGATGAGCGAGACCTCGAGGACCTCATGCATTTGGTACAAGCGCCGATGACCGCGCTGTACCGGCGAGACGACGCCTTGCTCGTCCCACCATTGAAGCTGACGCAGGCTGACGCCCGTCATCTTCGAGACCTCCAGACTTGAAAAGGTCTCCTGCATCGCAGAAGGGGAGGGCGCGGGGGCTGTGGCGGGATTCAGCATCGGAAGTGATTGGGTCCGTGGCGGACCAAGAAGATTGTACGACAGACTGGCCTATCCTGCACACCCGTCTCTAGCCTTAAGAAAACGCGGCGCTTTTCCGGTTTCTAGCCTCCGCCGACGAAATGCACGATCTCAAGCGACGCGCCGCCCGCAAGCGTCGTAGACGCCCAGAGGCCTCTGGGGAGGATGTCTCGGTCGAGCTCAACGGCGACCTCGCCCTCCTCTAAGTCCAATTCGGCCAACAGTATAGAAACAGTTGTATCCGGGCCCACTTCGCGTCGCTCCCCGTTGACCGTAATCGTTTCTGCTGTGGCTGTCGCCGTTTCAAGTCGATGTGTAGTCATGAGACCGCGTAGTTGTATGCCTTTTCAGTATAAAGTGACCGCCCCGGGGGTGACGAGAAGCACCGCGATTTGAGTAGAATGAAGAGGTCGGTTGGCGTGAGGTCGAGGGTGACCGTTGCTCATCCAACCGTTTTCCGAATACCGTGATCGTACATCGCCTGAGACGCTCTTTGCGTTCCAGGACGGTACTGTTCTCCATACCGGAGTTCGACGTGACCGGACGGGAGTTGCGGATGCTGGCGGAGACGCAACTGAGAAGTTGAGCTCCGGCGCATATTTGTCAAACTGAGGAAGGCAGCGACTTCAAGTCGTCCCTCCATCGAGAGAAGAGAGTTCATTCGACATGAGTCGATTCACGATCCGAAAGGGCCTCCAATTGCCGATCGCAGGCGAGCCCGAACAAACGATCGAGCAAGCGCCGCAGCCGTCCCGCGTCGCATTGTTGGCAGCCGACTATGTCGGCATGAAGCCCACGATGTACGTGCAGGAAGGCGACGACGTGAAGCGCGGTCAGTTGCTCTTCGACGACAAGAAGACCCCGGGCGTGCGCTACACCGCGCCTGCCGGCGGTCGCATCGTCGGCGTGTACCGCGGAGAACGCCGCGCTCTACAGTCCGTCGTGATCGAACTCGATCAGGATGAATTGTCCGGAGCTGCGGAGTCGGTCTCCTTCGAGTCCTATTCCGGTAAGGCCCCGGCCGAGCTCTCGGCCGACGAGATCAAAGCGCTGCTGCTGGAGTCCGGCGTCTGGACCGCCCTGCGTCAACGTCCTTTCTCGCGCGTAGCGCAACCGGCCGATACTCCAGCCGCAATCTTCGTCACCGCCATCGATACCAATCCTCTTGCCGCCGACGTCGAGACCGCCTTGGCGGGCAAGGAAGACGACTTCGCTCGCGGTGTCGAGGTTCTCGCCCGGCTCTCGGATGCGACCGTCCACGTTTGCAAGGCCGCCTCCAGCGGACTGCGGACTCCCTCGGTCGGCAACGTCGCCGTCGAGGAGTTCGAGGGCCCCCATCCGGCCGGCGCCGTCGGCACCCATATCCACTTTCTGAAACCCGTCGATCGCAACCGAGTCGTCTGGCACATCAACTACCAAGACGTCGTCATGGTCGGTCGACTCTTCGGTTCCGGCGTCCTCGATACCGAGCGCGTCGTCTCGCTCGCCGGCCCTTCAGTAGAACGCCCGCGGCTTCTCCGCACTCGCATCGGCGCGTCGATCGACGGTCTCGTCGACGGCGAACTGTCGGAAGGCGAGCAGCGCCTCGTCTCCGGATCCGTTCTCTCCGGACGCAAGTGCGAGGGCGAGATCCACGGATATCTCGGCCGCTATCACTTGCAAGTCGCCGTTCTTCGCGAAGGGCGCGAGATGGAGTTGTTCGGCTGGCTGGCGCCGGGCGCCGAGAAGTACTCGGTGATCAACACGTTCACCTCGGCTCTGACGCCGGGTAAGAAGTTCGCTTTCACCACCACCACCAACGGGTCCGATCGCGCCATCGTGCCGATCGGAATGTACGAAAAGGTGATGCCGCTCGACATCCTGCCGACCTTCATGCTGAAGGCCTTGTCGATGCAGGACTTGGAGCGAGCCGAAGAACTTGGCGTCCTGGAACTCGATGAAGAGGACCTGGCGCTGTGCACCTTCGTCTGTCCCGGAAAAAATGACTACGGTCGCATGCTGCGCGAGTTGCTGACCACGATTGAGAAGGAAGGGTAACCAGACTGCGATGAGCGCACCTTTCGACCCAGAAAAACTCTTTGGCAAGGGCGGACCGCTGGAAAAGCTATATCCGCTCTACGAAGCGCCGTTAACCATCTTCTTCACGCCGGGTAAAGTTACCCGCGAAGCCGCCCACGTTCGCGACGGACTCGACCTCAAACGGTTGATGGTTACCGTCGTGATCGCCCTGTTCGGTTGCGTGCTGATGGCGATCTACAACACCGGACTCCAGGCTCATCTAGCGATCGAGGCTGGCGCCCTACCGCTCGACTCATGGCAGACCTGGGTCTTTGACTTCATCGGCTTGAAGTACAGTTCGGAGTCGGTGCTGGCCTGCGTAGTGCATGGGGCCCTGTACTTCCTCCCTGTCCTGCTGGTCACGTTCATGGTCGGCGGCAATGTGGAAGCGGCCGTCGCGATCATCCGCGGGCATGAGATCAACGAGGGATTCCTGGTTACGGGAATGCTCTTTCCGCTGATCCTGCCGCCCACCATTCCGCTTTGGCAGGTTGCGATCGGCATCGCCTTCGCCGTCGTGATCGCCAAGGAAATCTTCGGCGGCACCGGCATGAACATCTTGAACGTCGCCCTCACCGGCCGCGCGTTCTTGTTCTTCGCTTACCCGGCTCAGATTTCAGGCGACTCGGTTTGGGTCGCCGCCGATACTTCGGTTGACGGTGTTTCAGGCGCAACCTGGCTCGCGCGCACGGCCGTCGACGGTTTCTCCGCGCTGGGCTCCGGCGATTGGGCGGGTTCAGCCGCTTCGTTGGACGGCGCTAGCGGAGCCACTTGGACCGACGGCGCGGTCGTCTACAATCCCATCACTTGGTGGGACGCCTTCTTCGGCTTTATCCCCGGTTCCATGGGTGAGACGTCGGCCTTCATGTGTCTGCTCGGTCTCGCCTTGTTGCTCTATACCGGCATCGGTTCCTGGCGCATCGTCGCCGGCGCCGTCGTCGGCACCGTGCTCACGGTGTTGCTGTTCAACGCCATCGCCTCCGAGACCAACCCGCTGTTGGCCGTCCCCTTCTGGTGGCACATGGTTCTCGGCGGCTGGGCTTTCGGCATCACTTTCATGGCGACCGATCCGGTCACCGCCGCACATTCCGAGTCCGGCAAGTGGGTCTACGGGTTCTTGATCGGCGTCATGGGCATGCTCATTCGCGTCGTCAATCCGGCCTACCCGGAAGGCATCATGTTGGCGATCCTGTTCGTCAATCTCTTTGCCGCATTAATTGACTACTTCGTGGTTCAAGCCAACGTCAAACGGAGGGCCGCTCGCTATGCAGCGTAATAGTGCCGCCTACATGTTCGGTTTCGCGGCGCTGGTCTGCGTCGTCTGCGCCATCTTTGTCTCCTCGTCCGCTGTCGGACTCAAGGAACGGCAGCTCGCCAACGCCGCGCTCGACAAGCAAAAGAACGTCTTGTACGCCGCCGGTCTCGCCACAGCCGCCGAAGGCCTGGACGGCGAAGCGATCGCCGCACTCTTTGAAGCGCGGGTGCGCCCGGTCGCCGTTGATCTCAAGACCGGCGACGAGACCGATGCGGTCGACCCGCTCACCTACGATGCCGAAAAGATCGCAGCCGGCTCGGAAGGGACGCCCGCGCCCCCTAACGCGGCGAGCGTCAAACGCATGGCGCAATACGCCGTCGTCTATCACGTCGTGGACGACGGAGGCAACGTCGAGATGTGCGTCCTGCCCATCAAGGGATACGGCCTCTGGTCGACTCTCTACGGGTTCCTCGCGCTCGACGCGGACGGCACGACCGTCCGCGGCATCACCTACTACCAGCACGGCGAGACCCCCGGCCTCGGCGGCGAAGTGGACAATCCCAACTGGAAGGCCAAGTGGCCCGGACGCCAAGTCTACGACGGCTCGGGCGCCGTTCAGTTGCAGGTCATCAAAGGCCAAGCGGGCCCGCCGAGTTCCGACCCTTACCAGGTCGACGGACTCTCCGGCGCGACCATCACCAGCCGAGGCGTCACCAATATGGTCGACTTCTGGCTCGGCGAAAACGGCTTCGGCCCCTACCTCGATAAGTTTCGCAGCTAACCCCAAGAGGAAACGCGAGTACATCTGAAATGGCTACGTCAGCGAAAGATACACTGTTCGATCCGTTGTTTGAGAACAACCCGATCGCCCTGCAGGTGCTCGGCATCTGTTCGGCGCTCGCCGTCACCACCAAGATGGAGACCGCGGTCGTCATGAGCCTGGCCGTGATCGCCGTCACGGCGCTCTCGAACCTATCCATTAGCTCGATCCGCAACTACATTCCGAGCTCAATCCGCATCATCGTTCAATTGACGATCATCGCTTCGCTCGTGATCGTCGCCGACCAAATCCTCAAGGCGTACCTCTACGAGATCTCCAAACAGCTCTCGGTGTTCGTCGGTTTGATCATCACCAACTGCATCATCATGGGCCGCGCGGAGGCCTTCGCCATGCAGAACCCGCCGATGCTCAGCTTCATCGACGGCGTCGGCAACGGCCTCGGCTACTCCGTCATCCTGGTCGCGACCGCGTTCCTGCGGGAGCTGCTCGGCGCCGGCAAGCTCTTCGGCATGGTCATTCTGCCCTCCGTCAACGACGGCGGCTGGTACAACCCCAACGGCATCATGGTCAACTCCGCCGGCGCATTCTTCATCATCGGAACCTTTATCTGGTTGCTGCGGCTCTGGAAGCCCGACCAGATCGAGGAGGAAGGTTAAACAGCCATGCAGGAATACCTGAATCTCGCCGTCAAGGCGATCTTCGTTGAAAACATGGCCCTGGCCTTCTTCCTGGGCATGTGCTCCTTCTTGGCCGTCTCCAAGAAGGTCAAGACCGCAATCGGCCTCGGCGTCGCCGTCATCTTCGTGTTGACCGTCACCACGCCGATGAACAACCTGCTCTACCAATACGCCTTGAAGGACGGAGCCCTCTCCTGGGCCGGCCTGGGCGACTACGATCTCTCCTTCCTCGGCTTCTTGGCCTATATCGGAACCATCGCCGCCATGGTGCAGATCGTGGAAATGACGCTCGACAAGTACGCCCCGGCGCTCTACGCCGCCCTCGGCGTCTTCCTGCCGCTCATCGCCGTCAACTGCGCCATCTTGGGCGCCTCGCTGTTCATGGTGGAGCGCGACTACAACTTCGGCCAGAGCGTCGTCTTCGGCCTCTCCTCCGGTATCGGTTGGGCGCTGGCGATCGTCGCCCTCGCCTCCATCCGCGAGCGTATGCGCTACTCCAACGTCCCCCCCGCTCTGCGCGGCTTGGGCATGACCTTCATGCTCACCGGCCTCATGGCGATCGGCTTCATGGCGTTCGGCGGCATTCAACTGTAGGGCCGCTTTCTAGGCTTAGGGATCTGACCACAGCAACTGTAGGAGCAATCGATGGAAACCGTCTTACTCGGCGTCGGCATGTTTACGGCCGTGATTCTCGGACTCGTCGCGGTCCTGACCGTCGCCAAAAATAAACTGGTCGCCGCCGGCAACGTCAACCTCGTCATCAACGGCGAAAAGACCATCTCCGTGGCCACCGGCAGCACCCTCCTCAATACGCTTGCCGAGCAGAAGATCTTTATTCCCTCCGCTTGCGGCGGCAAGGGTTCTTGCGGCGTGTGCAAAGTCGACGTCGTCGACGGGGGCGGGGCCATGTTGCCCACTGAGACCTCGCATATCTCCCGCGGCGAGGCCCGCGAGGGATGTAGGCTCTCCTGCCAAGTGAAGGTCAAGCAAGACATCGAGATCGAGGTTCCCGCCGAGGTCTTCGCCGTAAAGCGTTGGATGTGCAAGGTCCGCTCCAACCACAACGTCGCCACTTTCATTAAGGAACTCGTTCTTGAACTCCCGGAAGGCGAATCGGTGCCCTTCCGCGCCGGCGGCTATATCCAGATCACTCGTCCCGGCGGCACCACCGTCAACTACAAGGACATGGACGTTGAGGAAGAGTACCGCGACGCCTGGGACGCCTTCAAAATCTGGGATCACGTGTCGCATTGCGACGAAACCATCGAGCGGGCTTATTCGATGGCCAACTATCCCGAGGAGAGGGGCATCATCATGCTCAACGTCCGCGTCGCGACGCCTCCTCCGCGGATGCCCGACGTTCCTCCGGGCCTGATGTCCTCCTATATCTTCAACCTCAAGCCCGGCGACGAGGTCGAGATTTCCGGTCCCTTCGGCGAGTTCTTCGCCAAGGAGACCAAGAATGAGATGTGCTTCATCGGCGGCGGCGCCGGCATGGCGCCCATGCGTTCGCACATCTTCGATCAATTCAAGCGCGTGCACACCGACCGCAAAGTCACCTTCTGGTACGGCGCCCGCAGCCTCCGGGAGGCTTTCTACCTGGACGATTTCAACGGCATCCAGGGCGAGAACGACAACTTCAACTGGTACATGGCGATGTCCGAGCCGCAACCGGAAGACAATTGGGACGGCTACACCGGCTTCATCCATACCGTTGTCCTGGAGCAGTACCTCAAGGATCACCCCGCGCCTGAAGACATCGAGTACTACATCTGCGGCCCGCCGCAAATGAACGACGCCGTCATGAAGATGCTCGACAACCTGGGCGTCGAACCGGAAAACATCGCCTACGACGACTTCGGCAGCTAGAACCGTGCTCGAAGCCCGTCCAAACCTGAGCCCAGGGCCCGCGCCCTGGGCTTTCTTCTGCCCCATGGCGAATCGTCTCGGCAAGCGGCTGTTCGTGGTTCACCAACGGCGCCGTAGGCGTGAGCCTGCGGCCACGGTCGCCGTCGCCCTGCTCCTAACGCTCGCCACAGCCTGCACCCCCGCCCCCGAACTCACCCAGTTCGAAGGCCAGTCCATGGGGGCCGCGTGGTCCGTCAAGGTCGTGGCTCCGCCGCTCTCGCCCGACCAACGGACCCAACTCCGCGATGCCCTTACGGGCGCCATTGAGGACGTCAACCAAAAGATGTCCACCTACCGCGACGATTCCGAACTATCGCGCCTCAACCAAGCTCCCGCGGAGCAACCCGTCGAACTCTCCGGCGATACGATGACCGTCTTTCGCAGCGCGGCGGAGATCGGCGGTCTCTCCGGCGGCGCCTTCGACGTTACCGTCGGCCCGCTCGTCAATGCCTGGGGGTTCGGGCCCGGTCACCGCCGCGAAGACTTCTCCGACGACGAACTAAGCGCCATGCTCGAACTCGTTGGCTGGGACAAGATTCAGATCTCGACCTCGACCGTCCAGAAAACCGCTCAAGCCGTCTACTGCGATCTCTCCGCACTGGCGAAGGGCTACGGTGTCGATCAAGCCGCTCGCGCCGCCGAGTCTCTCGGCTACACGAACTACATGGTGGAGATCGGCGGCGAGGTCCGAACCGGCGGCCGCAACGCCCAAGATCGACCCTGGCGCATCGGCATCGAGCAACCCGCCGAAGGCGGCCGCGCCGTCGAGCGCGTCGTCCAGCTCTCAGGACTCTCGATAGCCACCTCGGGCGACTATCGCTCTTACTGGGAGGAGGACGGTCAGCGCTTCTCGCACACCATCGATCCGCGGACCGGCCGGCCCGTCCGCCACCATCTCGCCTCCGTCTCCGTCATCGAGCCCGACTGCATGCGCGCCGACGCATTCGCGACCGCGCTCATGGTCCTCGGCGAAGAGGAAGGCTTTCGCCTTGCGGAACAACTCGAGCTAGCCGCCCTTTTTCAGGTGCGCCTACCCAGCGGCGGCTTCGAGTCTCGCCCCACGCCGGCGTTCCAGCGAATCGGCGACGACTAGGACGGTACGGACCGCTACACTAAGAACAGCCAACCGATATGAGCGTCTTCCTCCTCACCGCCGGAATCTTCGGAATCGCCATGCTCATCATGGCCGTCGGCGTCATGCTCAAACGCGAGCCCCTGCGTGGCTCCTGCGGCGGCTCGAAAATCTGGGACTGTGACGGCGACGAGATCGCCTGCGGCGCCTGCCCCAACCGCGCCAAGAAGCAAGCCGCCCGCACCTCTGCCGACAAGATCTCTCCTGCCTAACCCCGCATCAACAACCAACCCGTCAGCGCCGCACAAGCCGCCAGCGCCGCCCCCAGAGATATCAGCAACCTCCTCGGTCCCGGATCGCGCTCCGTCGCTCGCTCCGCCTCGAGTGCATACGAGCCCTTCGGCAGCCGAATTCGCAGCGCGCTTCCGGCCCCTTCTTCCCCGTAGTACTGCGCCAGTTTCGCTCGGACCCGCCCGGCCTCCACGCGCACCAGCGAATCGATCTTCGGATCAAAATCTCCTTCCCGGTCAAACACCTCGCGCGCGAACGCCGCCTCCGTCCCGGCCCCCGCGCCGCCGGAAACGCTCGCTTCGCCCGCCGCTCGCAAGAACCGCTTCGCGCGTTCCGATCTGCGAAACGGCTCCGAACCCGCGATTCGCTCGACTTCGGCTCGTAGTTCATCCGTGCTCACGTTCGCGTTGCCGCCGGCCCGGGATTCAAACGCCATTCTTTTACGTTAGAAACTTTGCAGCCCCCTGCGTCAACCCGCATACTAGACCCCTTGCCGGAATCAACGAAGAACATCCGTTGGGAAAAGGTCCTCCAACCCGACGAACTGCCCGAAGGGCGCGTCCAGCCCGTCACCTGTCATCTAGCGACGGTTTGCATGACGCATCACCAGGGCAAGTACGCCGCCCTCGACAATAAGTGCCCCCACCAAGGCGGCCCTCTCGGCGAAGGTTCCATCGAGAACGGCCTCCTGCGCTGCCCCTGGCACGGCTGGGATTACGACCCGCTCACCGGCAAAGCCCCCGGTTTCGACGACGGCGTCGAGACCTACCCGGTCGAGGTCCGCGACGACGGGATCTACGTGGGCTTTGCGCAGGAAGACCCCCACCAACCCACGGTCTCTGACCTCATGGCCAAAACCATGACCAACTGGGGCGTCCGCCAAGTCTTCGGCATGGTCGGCCACTCCAATCTCGGCCTGGCTGACGGAATTCGCCGTCAGGCGGAAGCCGGCCGCCTCAGCTATTACGGGATCCGCCACGAGGGCGCCGCCGCCTTCGCCTGCTCGGCCTACGGCAAACTCACCGGCCGCCCCGCCGCCTGCCTGGCCATCGCAGGCCCCGGCGCCACCAACCTGCTTACCGGCCTGTGGGACGCCAACGTCGACCGCTCTCCGGTTCTCGCTCTCACCGGGCAGGTCGACACCCAAGTCCTCGGCGCCGGCGCCTTCCAAGAGGTCGACCTCCAGGCGGCCTACGGCAAGGTCGCCCAATGGGCCCAGCCGGTTCTGCACACCTCCAAACACGCGGAACTGATGAATCTGGCCGCCAAGAGCGCCATCCTCAACCGCGGCGTCTCGCACTTGATCTTCCCCGACGAAGTCCAGAACATCCACGTTGCCGAGGACGCTGCAGCGGGCACGCCTCAGGGGCGCATCACCCCTCTTGAGATCGCCCCGCCGCAGGAGTCGCTGGAACACGCGGCCACCATGATCCGCGAAGCTCGACGTCCGGTCTTTATCGTCGGTCACGGCTCGCGTTTCCACATGGAAGCGGTTCTTCGCCTCGCCGAATCACTCAACGCCCCCGTCATCACCACCTTCAAGGGCAAAGGTTTACTGGCTGATAGTCACCCGCTTGCAGGAGGGGTTCTCGGCCGCAGCGGAACGCCCATCGCCTCCTGGTTGATGAACGAATCCGACCTCCTCGTCGTCTTCGGCGCCAGCTTCTCTAATCACACAGGCATCACGCCCAAAAAGCCCACCATTCAGGTCGACTTCGACGCCATGGCGCTCGGCAAGTTCCACAAAATCGATTGCCCGGTCTGGGGCGAAATCGGCCGCACCGCTCGGCTCCTGCATGACGCGCTCGCCCACGGAGAGAACGCCTCCGTCGACCAGCGGCCCGACGTCGCCGAACGTTGGGCCATCTGGCGGGCTGAAAAAGAATCGCGCCGCGCCGACGATCGCGGTGAAGGCGTCAATTCCGCCTCGATCTTCGAAGCGCTGTCTGATCTCGTGCCCGACAACGCCATCCTCGCGGTCGACGTCGGCAACAACACCTATTCCTTCGGTCGGTATTTCGAATGCAAGGAGCAGGCCGTGCTCATGTCCGGCTACCTCGGCTCCATCGGCTTCGGGTTCGCCGCGGCCATGGGCGCCTGGGCCGCCACTCAAGAAGAAGACCCGCGGTTCCACGGCCGTCCCGTCGTCTCCATCTCCGGCGACGGCGGCTTCGGCCAGTACATGGGCGACCTGCAGACCGCCGTCAAGTACGAGATGAACATCACGCACATCTTGCTCAACAACGGCGAACTCGGCAAAATCTCTAAGGAGCAGCGGGCAGGGAACTGGGACGTGTGGCAAACTTCCCTCCACAATCCCAACTTCGCCGAGTACGCCAAGATCTCCGGAGCCCTCGGCATCCGGGTCGAGAAAAAGGAAGACCTCGCCGCCGCCATTAAGAAGGCGCTCGCGCACGACGGACCGGCTCTTGTCGAGATCATCGCCGACGCACAACTGATCTGAGGAAGGAGAATCCCAAAATGTCAGCTGACTGGAGACCGCTCGGCGCCGTCGCTCCGACAGCGTTGTTCGACGCCCGACTGCAGATGCACCATGCGGCCCAGATCATCTCGGGCGTAGGTCGCACTCTTCTGCCTGAGGAGGGCGACGACAGCCATACCAACCTCGCCTGGAATCGTCGCTTGGGAGCGCTCGTCAGCCGCCGTGTGGAAGGCGAGAAACCTTTTTCTGGCGCCCTGGAGTTCGTCGCGCTTCGCCTTCTGTTGCTCGACGAGAATGACGAAGCCCTCGTAACCGCGTCGCTCCGCCAAATGACGGTCGATGAAGGCTATGCCTGGCTGGGCGAAGGTGTCGCAGCCCGCCTCGGTCGCGTGTTGGAGGGGGGATTCGCACCGCTTCACTACGAGATACCCGACCACCCCCTAGCCGAGGGCGCTCGGTTCGCCGTCGAAAACCAATCGGCCTTTTCGGAACTCGCTCGCTGGTTCCACGACGCGGACCTGCTGCTCGAAGAACTCCGCGCAGTCACGCCGGGCATGTCTGAGGTCCGCTGTTGGCCGCATCACTTCGACCTCGGGGCGCTCATCACTCTCGACGACGCCCGCCAGATCGGTCTCGGAATGAGCCCCGGCGATTCGAGCTACGAGCAGCCCTATTTCTACTGTTCGCCCTATCCGCAACCCCCAGTCGACTCTCTTCCCGAGCTCTCTTCGCCTGGCCATTGGCACACCGAGGGCTTCACTTCCGTCGTCCTGACAGGTGAGGAACTTGCCGGCGCGCAAGATCAGCCCGCAACCGCTCGCACCTATCTCGCCGGCGCTCTCAACGCCTGCCGCCAGTCGCTGGGGCTTCCTGCCTAACCTGGATTCGCCAAGGAGATCCGTATCCGAATGTCTGAAACATCCCCCGCAAAGGTTGCTCAATGGAGCGCCCTCGAAGATCGCAAGCCCGCCTACGCTCTCGTAGCCGAAGTCGACCTCGTCGTCGTCCGCAACGGATCCGACGTCTCCGTGCTCTACGGTCGCTGCCTCCACCGCGGCGCTTTGCTCTCGGACGGCTCCGTCGACGGCGACAACCTCATCTGCGGCGTCCACGGCTGGGACTATCGCCTCGATACCGGCGTCAGCGCCTACAACAATGCTGAGGCGCTCGAGAAGTTCCCCTCCTGGGTCGACGAGGCCTCCGACGCCGTCTACGTCGATGAGAACGCTGTCCGCGCCTGGGCCGTCGATCATCCCCAGCCCTACGACCGCGACGCCTACCAGGGCCTCTACGCCGACGTCCACGGCGGTCCCGAAGAGCCCTTCAATCATTACATCCAGGAACTCGCCGCCAAAGGCAAAGACATCGGCCACCACGGTCTGCTCAGCGCCATGGGCGTCGCCCTCACCGAGCTTCCTCGCTGGGACGACATCCAACTGCTCACCGCCCAAATGGCCAAGAAGCCGCTGCTCGACGAGGACCCGGTCGGAACCGAAGTCGTCATCGGCCCCAACGCCAAGAAGCCCCTGCGTCTCGAAATCCCGCTCTTCGTCTCCGACATGAGCTTTGGCGCTCTCAGCCGCGAAGCCAAGATCGCCCTCTCCAAAGGCGCCGAAGCCGCCGGCACCGGCATCTGCTCCGGCGAAGGCGGCATGCTGCCCGACGAGCAAGCCGCCAACTCCCGCTACTTCTATGAACTCGCCTCCGCCCAATTCGGGTGGGATATCGAGAAAGTCCGCAACGTCCAAGCCTTCCACTTCAAAGGCGGCCAAGGCGCCAAAACCGGCACCGGCGGCCACCTCCCCGGCGACAAAGTCGTAGGCGAAATCGCCGAAGTCCGCGGCCTCCAACCCGGCCAAGCCGCCGTCAGCCCGCCCACCTTCCTCGATCTCCACACCGCCGAAGATTTCCGAGCCCTCTCCGACCAAGTCCGCGAAGCCTCCGGCGGCATCCCCATCGGCTTCAAGCTTTCCGCCCAGCACATCGAGGCCGATATCGACTTCGCCCTCTCCGCCTCCGCCGACTACGTCATTCTCGACGGGCGCGGCGGAGGAACCGGAGCCGCTCCCAATATCTTCAAGAACAACATCTCCGTCCCCACCATGGCCGCGCTCGCCCGCGCCCGCCGCCACCTCGACAAGATCGGTCGGACCGACATTACCCTCGTCATCACCGGCGGCCTCCGCACGGAATCCGATTTCGTCAAAGCCCTAGCCCTCGGGGCCGACGCCGTAGCCGTCTCGAACTCCGCCCTCCAGGCCATCGGCTGCCTCGGCATGCGCGCCTGTCACACCAACAACTGCCCCGTCGGCATCGCCACCCAAAAGGAAAACCTACGCGCACGACTGCTCATCGAGCAGTCCGCCAAGCGCCTCCAGAATTACTTCGAATCCTCCACGGCTCTCATGCAAGTGCTCGCCCGCGCCTGCGGTCACGATCACCTCTCCAAGTTCAACGTCGACGACCTAACGACTTGGCATCGCGAAGTCGCTCACCTGACCGGCATCGCCTACTCGGGCGTCAGTCTCTAGCTTTCATGGACCATCTCGGGCTCACTCTCCTGGCGCTCTTCGTCGTCCTGTTTGGACTCGTCTCCAAGCGCCTGGAGACGAGCCCGATTACCGCCCCTATGGTCTTCGCGGGCGTTGGTCTCGCCCTCGGTCCCATCGGCTTCGGCCTGATCGCCCTCGATGCCGAGAGCAGCATCCTGCACACCCTCGCGGAGGTCACTCTGGGCCTCGTCCTCTTCGCCGACGCTTCAACCATCGACCTCAAGATCCTCCGCCGAAACCTCTCTCTCCCGCTGCGCCTGCTCGGCGTGGGTCTTCCCTTGACAATCGGTCTCGGCGCGCTGGCGGCCCACTGGCTCTTCCCCGCGCTGAGCCTCTGGCAAGCCGCTCTCATCGGAGCCATCCTGGCCCCCACCGATGCAGCCCTCGGACAGGCAGTCGTTACGAGCGAAAAGGTCCCCGCCCGCATCCGCCAAGCCCTCAATGTCGAGAGCGGTCTCAACGACGGCATCTGCTTGCCTTTCGTGATGATGTTTCTCGCCCTCGCGGCGGGAGGCGCTTCTCACCCCGGCGCCTACTGGGCCGAGTACGCGGCTGCGCAGCTGATCCTCGGCCCGCTCGCCGGAGTGCTTGTCGGCCGGCTCGGCGGCCGGGCTCTCGGTCATGCCGCCAAGTTGGGTTGGATCAATGAGACCTTCGAGCAACTCTCCTCCGTCGCTCTCGCCTTGCTCGCCTTCTGCCTCGCCGAGATGATCGGCGGCAACGGCTTCATCGCCGCGTTCATCGGCGGACTCGTCTTTGGCAACACCGCGTCACAAGCGGTCTGCAAGCGGGCCCTCACCTTTGCCGAGGCCGAGGGGCAACTCCTCGGCCTACTCGCTTTCTTGGCTTTCGGGGCCGCCAGCATCGCTCCAGCACTGGAGACGGCGGGGCCGCAAGCGATCCTCTACGCCGTTCTCAGTCTCACCGTCCTGCGCATGCTTCCCGTTTCGCTGAGCTTGGCCGGGAGCGGGCTCGGCCTTCGTTCACACCTCTTCCTGGGATGGTTCGGTCCCCGAGGCCTAGCCTCGATTCTCTACGTTCTCCTCGCCGTCGAGGACAGCGGGCTTCCCGGCAAAGAAGAGATCTACGCCGTCGTCATGTGCACCGTTCTGCTGAGCGTCCTCCTCCATGGACTCACCGCCGCACCAGGCGCTGCGCTCATGGCCTCGGACTCGTCCGACCACCCGCCCGTCGACGAAATGCCCTACCGCAGCCCCTTCCGCGGCTAGAGCCGCGCCTCCGTGTGGCGCGGACTTCAGTCCGCAGAGGGACTTCAGTCCCGACCTCGGGGCGACTTGCGAAGCAAGAGCTCGGTGCTCAGCCCGGTAGGGCGGAGTCCCTGAACGCCGCGTGAAACTCCAAGTCAACTACGTCTTCCGCAGCCAAACCCGTCCACCCGGCGTCCACCCCGGCGCCCCACGCTACAATACTGAGGCCATGCCGGAAGCCGTCATCGTCGAATGTCTTAGAACACCCTCAGGCCGCGCACCGCGTGGAACCTTGCGCACAACGCGGCCTGACGATATGGCCGCCGCCGTTATCCGTGCCGTGCTGGAAAAGGCCCCTGGTCTTGACCCTTCGGCCATCGACGACGTCATCCTCGGTTGCGCCATGCCGGAAGCCGAGCAAGGATCCAACGTCGCTCGCATCGCCGCGCTCCGAGCCGGACTCCCGGATTCCGTCACCGGCATGACCATCAATCGCTTCTGCTCTTCCGGATTGCAGGCGATCGCACTCGCCTGCGAGCGTATTCGCGGCGGCGGCGCCGATGCCCTCATTGCAGGCGGCGCCGAGTCCATGAGCCTCATCCCCGCCGGCGGTCACAAGATCGCCCCCAACCCGTGGTTGATTGAACACCTCCCTCAGGCCTACATCAACATGGGCCTCACCGCGGAAAACGTCGCCCAAAAATACGACGTTTCCCGCGAAGACGCCGACGCCTTCTCGCTCGCCAGCCACCAGAAAGCCGCAGCGGCTCAAGACGCCGGCAAGTTCGACGAGGAACTCGTCCCTCTCGAAGTCGAGATGACCACGCCGCCCAACGGCGCCGGCGGAACCAAGACGAAGACGAGGACGTTCACGTTCTCCGCCGACGAAGGCGTGCGCCGCGATACCTCCCTCGAAGCTCTTGCGAAGCTGCCGGCCGTCTTCCACGCCAAGGGCCAAGTCACCGCCGGCAACTCGTCGCAGACTTCCGACGGCGCCGCGGCCGCTTTGGTCATGTCCGACGTGAAAGCGAAAGAGCTCGGCCTCAAGCCCCTAGCCCGTTTCGTCAGCTTCGCTACCGGAGGGGTACCTCCCGAGATCATGGGCATCGGTCCGGTCGTCGCGATCCCCAAGGCTCTTGCTCTCGCCGGGTTGGAACTCAAAGACATCGGCGTCATCGAGCTCAACGAGGCCTTTGCCGCCCAGGCGCTCGCTGTCATCCGCAAGGCTGGCCTCGATCCCGACCTGATCAACCTCAATGGCGGCGCGGTCGCGCTTGGGCACCCCCTCGGCGCCTCCGGCGCCAAACTAACCGCCACGGCCCTCCGCGAGATGCGTCGCCGGGACGCACAGTTCGGCCTTGTCACCATGTGCATCGGCGGCGGGCAGGGCGCAGCCGGCGTTTTCGAGTTGCTCAACTAATGCCCGGCGCCGATTTCCTGCTCCAATCCGCCTCGGACGTCTTCACCGTCGAAGACTTCTCTGAAGAGCATCAGCAGGTCCGCACCCAGACCGACCGCTTCGTCGACGAAGAGGTGCTTCCCGTCGTCGAGCGCTACGAAGAGAAGGACGCCGGACTCGCTCGCGACCTCGTCTCAAAATGCGGTGAACTCGGTCTCCTCGGCATCCTCGTCCCCGAGAAGTACGAGGGGATGGAACTGGACCTCACCAGCCAGCTGATCGTCGCCGAGTCGGTCGGCCGCTATGCGTCTTTTTCCACCACCTACGGCGCGCACTCCGGTATCGGAACCATGCCGCTGGTTCTCTTCGGCAGCGAAGAGACCAAGCAGAAGTACCTCCCTCGCATGGTCACCGGCGAACTTATGGCGGCCTACGCCCTGTCGGAGCCCCAGGCCGGCTCCGACGCCTTGGCCGCGACCACCCGCGCCGAACTCACCGACGACGGAACCCATTACGTCCTCAACGGGCAAAAAATGTGGATCTCCAACGGCGGCTGGGCCGACGTCTATACTGTCTTCGCAAAAGTCGACGGAGACAAGTTCACCGCCTTTCTCGTGGAGCGCGCCTTGGAGGGCGTCAAACCCGGAGCTGAAGAGCGCAAGATGGGCATCCACGGCAGCTCCACCACAGCCGTCTACCTCGACAGCGTCCACGTACCGGTGGAGAACGTCTTGGGCGAAGTCGGCCGCGGCCACATCATCGCCTTCAACATCCTCAACCTCGGCCGCCTCAAGCTCGGGGCCTCCTGTGTCGGTGGTTCCAAGGCGGTACTCGCTGAGTCCATCCGCTACGCCAAGCAACGCAAGGCCTTCGGCAAATCGATCTCCGACTTCGGCGCCATCCAGCACAAACTCGCCGAGTCCGCCGTCCGCCTCTTCGCCGCCGAGTCCGTCGTCTATCGCATCGGCGGCCAAATCGACTCAGCCTTCGAATCCTCCGGCGACCCCCAAGCCATGCTGAAGGCCGTCGAAGAATACGCCGTAGAGTGCTCCATCGCCAAGGTCCTCGGATCCGAGGCGATCGACTATATCTCCGACGAAGGCGTCCAAATCCACGGCGGCTACGGCTTCCATCAGGACTACATGGTCGAGCGCTCCTACCGCGACTCGCGCATCAACCGCATCTTCGAGGGAACCAATGAGATCAACCGCCTGCTGACCACCGGCATGATCCTCAAGCGAGCCGCCCAAGGTCGCCTGGCTCTCATGGAGGCCGTCACCGACCTCATAGGACGCGTGACCACCGGCGACTTTGGCCCCGAACCCGGCGACGAACCGCTGGCCCGTGAGACGACCCTGTTGGAGAACGCGAAGAAGGTCGCCCTGCTCTCCATGGGCGTCGCCTACCAGCGCTTCGGCCAGGAGATCGAGCAGGAGCAGGAAGTGAACACGGCCCTCGCGGACATCGTCATCGAGGTCTATTCCATGGACTCCATGCTGGCTCGCGCCCGTCGTCTCGGGCCTCAGGCCAAGGCCATGGCCGAGGTCGGCGTCTCGGAAGGGATCGGACGCATCGCCCGCCACGGCGAGGTCGTTCTTGCCGCGTCCGTCGAGGGCCCCAAACTGGAGCAATACCACGGCGTGCTTCGTCGCCTGACTCGCGTGCTCCCCATCAATCTAGTGGCCCGGCGCCGCGAGATCGCCGACCGCCTGATCTCCGCTGAAAAGTACCTCGCCTAATCCTGTTGTCTGAGCAACGCCAGCGGATCGTCATGGCCGTCGGCCTCCCGGGAGCAGGGAAGTCGACCTGGTTCGAGCAGCAAGGCGTCGTTCCGCTGTCGAGCGATCACATCCGACTCCTGCTCGCCGACGACGAAGACGATCAGACCATCCACGTCGAAGTCTTTGAGACGATGCGCTACCTGCTGGAGAAGCGTCTGGCGATCGGCCGCGAAGTCAGCTACCTCGACGCGACGTTCTTGACCAAGCTCCATCGCGAGCCGTTCCTCGCCCTCGCCCGCGAACGCAACGCTTCTGCCGAAGCCCTCTGGTTTCACACGCCGCTGGAAACTTGCCTCCAACGCAACCGCGCCCGCAAACGCCAAGTCCCGGATGAAATCATCCGGGACTTGCACCAACTCATGGAGCCTCCATCCACCGACGAAGGATTCACTAAGGTCACAAAGCCTTAGTGCGTAACCCGCCCGCGGAAGCCCATTCCGGGGACTGTCCCATCAAGGCCGACGTTTCCACGGAAACGACCCAGCGCGTGTGGACTGTCCCCAGGATTGCGCGGCTCAAGCAATCACTTCTCTCTTCCTCTTCCCGTCTTTCGGATCAACCGATCAACGGTCCGCGGATCAACGGCTTACCCCAGCCCGTCCAGTACCCCGCGCATGTACGCAAACGATTCCGCCATGCCTCGCTCCGGATCGTTGGCGTTGATCTCGTACTCAAGCCCCACCACGCCGGGATAGTTCATCTGCTTCAGCTTCCGGAAGATCGCCGCCACCGGCATCTTGCCTTTGCCCGTCTCCACTTGGCTGCGCTTGTCGTCGAACCGCATCAGGTCCTTGATGTGCATGTCGTGGAGCCGATCGCCGGACATCTCGATTCCCTCGATCACGTCCTCGGCGGTTCTCGCGGCGTGGCCGACGTCGTAACAGATACCCATCCGCGGGTCCATGTTCTTCACGCGGCTAATCACGCTTTCTGCGTTCGGGAACAGGTCGTCTTCCGGCCCATGATTATGGATCGCGATCTTCAGATCCAAACGCTTGGCATGCTTCTCGATCATGCCCAAGTTCTTGTGCGTCGGGGCGCAAACCACCGTGCCGAGGCCGCCGTTCTTGGCGTACTCCAAGTGGTACTTCACGTCGTCCTCGTCGTCCTTGCGTAGGCTGATGTTGCCGCCGGAGACGATCGTCAGTCCGGCCTTGGTGAACTCGTCATGAGCCGCCGTCAGGTCCTTTTGGGACAGGTAGTACGGCATGTGGAACGCTTTCACGTTGACGTACTTGATCCCCAGATTCTTGACGATCTCAATCGCCTGCGAGCGCGAGAATTTGCGCAGCGAATACGTCGCCACCGCGAGACGGACATCCCCCCAGTGGTGCTCCGCGATGGTTGCGGAGGAGGCTGTCTTGGAGGCGGCGGCTACGGCCGCGGCGCCGGCGATGAAGTTGCGTCGAGTCGAGTTCATGTTGCTTCTAAGCTCCAATTTCGCCCCTTAGGATACAGCAGTGTGCATAAGAAAAGGGCTGCGTTTGCAGCCCTCGCGTTCTTGACCTTCAGAGGCGGCTACTTGCCCTCTTCTTCGTCGTCCTCTTTTTCTTTCGGAAGATACGCGGCCAGTTCCGGGGGAATCCCCGCCAGGGAGTCCGCCTCCGGGAGCCCCAAGTCGTTTGGGTCGATGGCCTCAATCGGAGGCCCGCCTACGTCCGGTACCTTGTCTTCGCGACGTTGATCCCTCTTGGCGTTCTTTTCGCGGCGTTTTTCCAGTTTCGCCAGCTCACGTTTGCGCTTTTGAAAACTCGTTGTTGGTCGGGCCAAAGGCTCCTCCTGGGCGTTTGCGGGAGTCCCATGACTTCCCCAACGCGATCTATCAGGATATCAGGTCTAGACCGAGACGGAGTATCTCTCGATGAGTTCAGGCGGCAGTCGATGCTCTTTGGAGCGAATAAACTCTAGCTGTGGAAGCCCGAGGTCGGCCGGTGCAATCATCTCGACGGGAGGCCCGTCATTCCGGCTGCGGTGCGCCTTGCGCGCTTCTCGTTTCGCTTCCTTCTCTTTGCGCTTGTCGCGCTTCGCATATTCTCGTTGTCGTTTCTTAAAAGTGACGCTGGGTCTTCCCAAATGTTCCTCCCTGTGCTCGAAGTCGTCGAAGCCCCTTCAGGATAGCGCGAAACGCCTTGTTTGTCAAGGGTATAAAGATATTAAGACCTGATGATCTCTAATACGAACCGAAGTCTGGAAGGTGTCTCGGGATGGCGCGTAGGCGCCAAGGGCGCCTACGCGCCGGTCCGGGGTGACGGCCGCCGCTGAAGTGCGCAATCCGCCTCTGCCCCAGAACTGGCCTCCGCGACTTGAGCAGCGCCTCGATCCATGCTGACGCGCCCGGCGATGAAGAGCGCGGGATCGCCGGGCGGATGTGGAACGACCGGGCTGCAACAGAGAGGGGCCCCGCCACCCTTCGGGACTGAACCCTACCGTCGAACAACTCGGCGCATCGGCCCGGCCTTCGGAGGCATCGAAAGCGAACCCTTTGGGGCCAGCGGTGGGACGATTCAGCGGTGCTTCCACGATTCCCCACCGGCTGATGCCCGGGCCGAGTGAACAGTTTGCGACTAAAGTGTTCACCTTCTTGGAAGCCTGCTCTTGGATCCATTCGGACCGGTTCAGAGCGGAGCCCCGCATCGAGAGTGGGAACTGGATTTCACGACAGAGATCATCCCATTGAAACCTAACCCTCTTTTGCTCAGCGTGTCAGACTATTGCCGGTCGCGGAACTCTTCGTACCAGTTCATCACGACGCGGATGGACGACGGCGCCGTCTCCTCGCCGTCTGTTTCTACCGGCGCGATCATCAAGAAGCTCTGGCCGTCGGCGGAGACGTCGTAGCCTCCAGGCTGAGGGGGACTTCTTGTTGGATCGAGGTTGGGGGCCACAAACAGCGCTTGTGGAAGCCCCAAAGTGAGAGCTGATCCGGTCGAGACGGAGACCGCCGTCAGCATGTCGCCCTCGACGTAGTAAAGCTCCTTGCCATCACTGCGCCAGCGTGGTCGTACTCCGCCGTTGGTCGAGACGTGCCACTTGCCTTCGCCGCTCGGGAACCTGCAGACGTAGACCTCATCGCGTCCTGATTCGTCCGAAACGTAAGCCAGAAAACGGCCGTCCGGAGAAAGCCGCGGTTGCCACTCGTTGCCGCGCGAGTCGAGAAGTGTGATGGGCTCACCGGCCCTGCCGTCGGCCCCCAACTCGATATAGCGGATATCGCGCAGGGTCTCGGAGTTCGATTGGTGATAAAGCACGTAGCGCCCATCACGCGACCATTCGGGATCATAGACTGGATCGTCAGCCTCTACCAACGTGACGGCTTCGCCGGTGCCGTCCGCTGACCGGCGCATAATGCGCCCCGGCGACCCACTGAGCCGGTAAGCGATATCCCGTCCTGACGGCGACCAAGCCGGATTGGCCTCAATTTGACCTTCAAACGTCAACCGCGTCTTGGTGGAACGGGCTAGGTTGTGTATCCAGATGTCGCGGTTCGCGTCTCCGAGAGACCCTACCGCAACCCTTTGACCGTCGGGAGAGAGGGCGGGATCGAGCATCCCCAGCGGCTGGCCAACGGTCTCGAGTTTCTGGCCGGCCCGGTTGTGCCAGACGAGAGTCTGAAGCGGGCGTCGCACGGACGCCTCTACATAGGCTAGTGTGCCGTTGCGCGCCAAGGAGGCCCCAGAACCGGCGGTGCCGATCGGGAATGGGTCTTCAGTCGACTCTAGCGTGCGGAGAGAAAAAGGTAGGGCCCATAATCCGAGATCAGTGTGGTTGCGAGGCCCCTGAATCAAGTAGCCGTTCTGCGAGTAGATTGGCCTGCTGCCGGGACCGAGCTCACGACGCTCGTTGGTCTCCATGTTGAAGACCCACACCCAGTTGTCTTGCGCGGATCGGCCCGACACGTAAACAAGTGCCGCCGGGCCGCCGCCAGCCGGCAGGAAATGGGGGTGGAAGGCGTTGGGCCGCGGGCCTTCCAAAGCGTCGAACAGCAGCCGCGGCTCGCCCCCGCTCGACGCGACCTCATAAAGCTGCAGGCCCGAGGAAAACACGATGCGCTCGGCGTCAGGGCTCCAAGTCCCACCCAGGAATGCAATGCCGCCGGTGTGCGGCAGCTCACTGAGTGTGATCGGGCTTCCGCCTTCGATCGAGACTTTCTTGAGCTCCGCGCGTGTACCGAAGCCGATCCAGGCGCTGTCGGGCGACCAGAAGCCGTCCATTGCTCCTTCCGTTCCCGGAAGCTCACTCGTGGACTCGTCACTGAGCGAGCGCAGCCCGAGGCTTCTTCTGCCGTCCACCTCAGCAACGTAGAAGATGGATCTGCCGTCGGGGGAGATGCGCGCTCGAACGAGTCCCTCGGGAGCGAGCGAGAAGCGCGTTACCCTCGCGGGAGGCGCCTCGGGCTCGGGAACGCCGAGATAGGCGTAGGCGAGACCAAGCAATGCGATCCCAAGCACGGCTGCAAACCCGTACACGGTCTGTAGTCGCCGCTTACTCACGATCACGGCGTCGGCCGGGAGCGCTTGCGTGGAGTTCGGAGTCCGGGCGGCCTCAGTCATCGTTGCGGGAACGCCTGCGGCCGAGTTCATCGTTCGCAAAATGGTCGAGCGGCCGGACTTGAGCTTCTCGGCCAGCGTGCGCAGATCGACCGCGATCTCACTGGCGTGCTGATAGCGGTCGTCTGCGTCCTTGGCCAGGCACTTTCCAGAGATAAACTCGAGCTCCATCGGAACGCCGGCACGAATCCCCGTCAACGGCTCCGGCTCCTGGTTGACGATCTCGTAGAGGAGCGCCTGGTCGTACTCTCCCTGGAACGTCCGCTGGCCCGCAACCATTTCGTAGAGCACGCAACCCAATGCCCAAACATCGCAGCGATGGTCGACTTCGCCGCCTTGAGCTTGTTCGGGCGACATGTAGGCGACCGTGCCCATGGTCGTGTCGGCCTTGGTCAGACGCGACGCCTCAGTTAGCCGCGCCAAGCCGAAATCCATGATCGTGACCTGGCCATCTCGCGCGACCAGGACGTTGGCCGGCTTGATGTCGCGATGGACAATGCCCTTTTCGTGGGCGGCCTGCAAGCCCTTGGCGATCTGCTGTCCGATGTCGAGCACGTCTTTGATCGGCAGAGGCCCGCGGGAGATGCGATCTTCCAAAGTCTCGCCCTCGACGAACGCCATCGAGATGAAGGTCTTGCCGTCGGCCTCGTCGATCTCGTAGACGTGGCAAACATTAGGATGCGTCAGGGCGGCGGCGGCCTTGGCCTCGCGGAGGAAGCGCTGTTTCGCCTCTTCGTCGTTGAGTAGGTGGGCGGCGAGGAACTTCAGCGCCACCTCGCGTTCGAGCTTTTCGTCCTGCGCGCGATAGACGACGCCCATCCCGCCCTCGCCAAGCTTGTCGAGGATGCGGTAGTGACTGATGGTGTGGCCGATCAACACCGCTCAAGTTTAGCGATCTGAGGATTCCTGTTGCGAACAAGCCTTGTGTTGAACAGCGATTCCTTGGTGCGCGCAACGCGCTGATTTCGCTTGCTGAACGCCTTCGGATGCGGCGGAGGCACTCACACACAGGGGCGATAGGTGGTGAGAAAAATCGTTTCTCGCCCCTGGCGACACGCTACGCAAGTGGCCGAAAGGACCCCTTCTCGCCCCATCGGTGGAGGGAAGGAGTGAACACTTTCGCAGGAAAGTGTTCACTTTTCGCTCGCGGGCCGCTTGGGCCGATCCCTGGCCTGAATCGGCCAGCGATCGCTGGAAGCCGTGGAAAAACAGGCCGTCAGACGCCGCATCTTGCCCGGAGAAGCCTTACTGGAGCAGCGACCGACGAGTACGCATCAGCTCCGTGAACTCACCGCCCGAGATCACGTAGTACCAATCCGCAAACCGATTGTTCAGCTCTTCATAGAGCTCCTTTCCGTTCGATCCGCCGTGCTCCTTCTCGCGAGCTTCGGAATGAGACACCGCTATCAGCAGGTACCGGTTCTCGCCCTCCTCTTCGGCGGTCGGCGACGAGGAAGCAATCTCGCCGAACCGAAGCGTGTACCGCACGCCCGAGTTCCCGTCTATCACGATCTCGCCTTCGTTGCCGAAGATCTGGCCGCCCCCGCCTCCCAAATAGAACCCCTTCTCCTGCAGCAAGACGGCCGCTTGGTACGTCGGTTGAATCTCTCCGGTCGTCTTCAAATCGGCCGTCAGGATATCCGGCTTCGGCTGCACGTCCACAATGCGCAGAGACTCGATCGCTCCGGTCAACTCGCCGAGCTTGTCGTCGTCCAGTCGTCCGCTGCCGTTTACCCGCCAGTCGTCCCCGTTCTTGGTCAACGTGAATTTTTCTCCCGGCATCAGTCGCCGCATGCGCTCATCCACCCGATAGTGGTTGATCGCGATCCGGCGAATATCGTCCTTCTTGAGCTTCAGAAGGTCGGTCTCAATCCAGTCCTCAAACTGCGCTGACGGGTCCACGTCCGTCTTGACCGCGTACGTCTTGCGCTGCCCCGGAACTCGCAGGTAACGCGATCCCGACTGCCCCTCCACGGCGTCGCCGATGACGAAATCCGCCAGCACCTGGTCGTCTGCGTCCTTCAGCGTCACGCGCTTTCCGCGCCCCTCCAGCGATGTGGCCCCCTCGTCGAAGGGATCGATCACGCCGTACTCGGCATGGTCCTCGGTCCGTTCAGAGACCACCGCGTCTTTCTTGAGCTCGATCAGCGCCGCCGCCGTATCGGCCAGGCGATTCTCGGCGTCCGCCGGATAGTCGTTGTGCGAGGGCAGCACCCACTTGTTGTCCCGGAACTCCACTTTCAGCGGCGTCGCCGTCGCGGTCGCGTCGTCATAGTCGATCACCTCGATCGAGGCCGGCGCTTGCGGGTCGGTGAATTCCGGATAGAACAGCTCCCCTTGGTCGTCGAATACGTCCGCCGACCGCGATCCCGGATCAATCACCAAGGCCGCCGCCGTCAGTACGGCCGCGCCCGCCAAAAACAGAATCGTCGTCTTTAGCTCATTCATCACTTGCTCTCCGGGACCAACCGCTCTTGCGATACCAACGCCTGTTCTCGTCGCAATCGGCGCGCCGAGACGAACAGGAACAGCAGGAACGCCGGCACCGGCGACAACGCCACCGCCGCGATCTTGATCCAGTTCTGCACTCCGCGGATGGAACTCTCCATGTCCGCCTTGCTGCGCTCAATTAGCCGCTGCTTGCCGTCCTCGATGTTCTTCCGCGCTACCGTCAACCGGCGATTCTCAATCTTCTGCTGATTGGCGATCATGATGCGTTTGGTCTGGATGTCCAGGTCCGTACGCGCCTCCAGGCCCGCCACCGCGTCGTCCAATCGCTTCTGCGCTAGCGTCAGTTGCTCCTCTGCGTTGGCCTCGGCCTCCTGCGTCTCTTCCAACCGTTGCTCTTCGTAGTTCTTCGTCAGCGACTCCACGGTCTCCAAAGTCCGGTGCCGCCGGCGTCGTTTTCGCAGCTCGATAAACGATTCGTCGCCCGCCAGGTGATCCACCGCGTTCAGCAGAAACGCGACGTTGTCGAAATTCAACTGCTCCACGCCTTGCGCGCGCAGTTGGAAAAACTGCTCGCCCATCACGTCCACGTCCGCGACCACAATCGCGCTCGGCGCGTTTTCGCCGTCGCCCGAGATCTTGGCCGCGCTGACGTACCTCTCCTCGTCCGGCTCGTGCGGCAAGTCAGTTGCCAGTTGTACCCCGAAGATCGAGTTCTGCACGATGCGGAACCACAAAGTCGTTCCTGACTCCACGCCGGTTCGGACCAACGGCGTGAACGTCGTCTCAGCGCCCTCTTTGGCCTTCAACACGCCGCCGTACATCATCACCAGCTCCTGCATCCCCGAGGTCACCGAGACGTCTTGGTTGAACTGGCCCTCCTCATTGCTCGGACTGATGAACAGCACCTCGGGCGGCAGGCTCCGGAACTGCGGATGAGGGTTGTAGTTGTCCCAGGCAATCTGGTCCGTCGACCACTCGACGCCTAGCGCGTCCATCACCGGCGCCACGTTCGCCGGCTGACGCGGCTGTTGCCCGCGCGCAAACGGACTCTGCGGCATCTGCTGGGGCGATTTCTCGATGTCGAACGCCGGCAGCGGATCGACCATTAGCATCGTCGGTTTCCCTGACTTCACGTACTCCGTCAGTCGATCCACTTCCGGCTGTTGCAGCGTGTTCGGCAATACCACCATCAGCACGTCCAGATCGCCTGGGTAGTCCGACCCCGGCTCCACCTGCACCACGTCGTACTGCTTGCGCAGCTCAGCCACAATCGCCCAGTCCGACGACCTCCGTCGCGCCTGAAAATCAAAGCCGCCGAACAGCTCCACGCCCGTCTTCAGGACTCCGACGCGCTTCTTCTCCGTCTCCGCGACCACGCGGATCGAGCGCATCAGCTCGTATTCCACTGGCAAACCCGGCTCGAAGAACGGAATCACGAATTCCTCGCCGCCGCGTTGGAACGCGACGCCCATAAAGATCTCGTCGGGTCCGCCCGCCGATTGCTCGAACACCGGAATCGGTCGCGGCCGAATTCCGTAACGGTCCTGCGCCTCGGTGGCCTGATCGGTGTACTTCTCCGTCTCCACTAACCGCGTGTGGATGCGGTCGCCGCCGATCGAATCGAACTGTCGCAGCAAAGCCGTGATATTGTTCCGCGTCTCCAAGTAACGTCGCGGCGAGTCCGGGCTCACGTAGGCGTGGATGTAAACCGGCTTCTCGGGATCCAACGACTGGATAAGCTCCCGCGTCGAAGGGGCCAAAGAGTGGATCTGCTCCGCCGTCGCGTCCAACCGGCCGCCCATTCGGGCCACCAGGATCGTCATCGCCGCCACGCCGACGACCAACGCCGCGCCGCGAGCAAAGTAGTGTCGGCCGAGTTTCGGCGCTCCTTCGGTCGTCGGCCAGTGCCGCCGCCCCAGCAACGCCATGTTGAGGTAGAGCATCGCCGCCGTGAAGGCTGCGAAGTACAGCACGCCCGAGAGCGGAATCACCCCCGAAGCAAAGTCCCGGAACTGCTCGACGAACGACAGACTGCGCAGCAGCCGCTCGGCCGCGCCGCTCACCAGCGCTCCAGCGTGCTCGATGTAGACCGGAACCGCGCAGAGCAGCGCGCCCAGAATAAACGCGACCGTCAGATTCGCCGTCAACAGCGATCCGATCATACCCAGCGCGATCAGCGCCGCACCCATGAGCCAGTAGCCCGCGTACGTCGCAAACAGCAAGCCGAAGTCCGGGCTCCCCAGCAGCAGCAGCACGATCACGTGGCTCAATGAAAACGCGAGCGCCACCGTATAGATGCCCAGCATCGCCGCGAACTTGCCCAGTACGATCTCCAGGTCCGTCGCCGGCAGAGTCAGCAACAACTCGTCGGTCCCCGTGCGTTTTTCTTCCGCCCACGCATTCATCGTGATGGCTGGAACAAACAGCACCAACAGGTAGGGGAACAGCGAATTCAACGGGTCTAGATTCGCCAGGTTGTTCAGGAAGAACGACTCCTGCCAGAACGCCGCGATCGCGCTCAGCAGGACAAACAGCGTGATGAACACGTATCCCGTCGGGCTTTGGAAATACCCGGTCAGTTCACGGCGGCAAATCGCCCGCCAGGCGCTTTGTCGACTATTCACCTTCTTCCTCCTCAACCGTCGCCTCGGGCTCTTCAGCGACTTCTTCCTCAATCACCTCTTCAACAGGCGCCGTCGCCTTGGGCTCCGGCTGCGTCAGTTTGCGGAACGCCGTCTCCAGGTCGTCCCCGCCCGCCATCTCCTGCGGCGTCCCGTCAAAGACAATCCGGCCTTCGTTGATCAGCAGAACGCGATCCGACACCGCTTCCACTTCTTGCAAGATGTGCGTCGAGAGCAGCACCGTCTTGGATTCAGCCAGCCGCCGGATCAGCGCCCGCACGTCGTGGATCTGGTTCGGATCCAGGCCGCTCGTCGGCTCGTCCAAGATCAAGATCTCCGGCTCGTGCAACAGCGCCTGGGCCATCCCCACACGCTGCCGATACCCTTTCGACAGCTTGTGAATCGGCTTCTCCAGCGCCTGCTCCAGCGCGCATTCTGAGACCACCGCGTCAATCCTCGACCCCAGATGGACCGGGTCCATGCCGCGTGCTTCGCCAAAGAACTGCAGCAGCTCGAGCGGCGTCATCTCCGGGTACAGGGGACCGTTCTCGGGCAAGTAACCCAACTTCTCGGCCGCCTCAATGCGCGCGTCGGCCACGTTGAGGCCGCCGATCCGGGCCGCCCCGTCCGAGGGCGTCAAATAGCCCGTCAGAATCTTCATCGTTGTTGATTTCCCGGCGCCGTTCGGCCCCAGAAACGCCGCCACCTGGCCCGTCGGTACAGCAAACGTCACGTCGCGAATTGCCGCGAATCGTCCGTACAGCTTGCTCAGCCCGACAGCCTCGATCGCAGCGGATGCTTGCGAATCCACCATAGGTCTTCGACTCTCTTCCAAACCCTTGAATGTGTTTTGCGAAATTGCTCGCTGGGCGGACGACGATTCGTCTCCGCCGGTCGAAACAACGGCTTCTGCCGTCTCCCGAACCCGACTATCCTACCCCAGGCAAACTGCTCAAATCAAAGGACGCGCCCGCGACTCATTCGATAGCCAGCGTCACAGTGTTCGATTCCTCACCATTCACGAACAGTGTCAATTGCACTGCCCCTCCCGAAGGCAAGTCGCCCACCAGCTCGATGTTCACCTGATACAGCCCGACGAACCCCGGCGCCAACCCCGCAAACGTGACTCTCACCGGTTCAACCCCGATGCGCGCCGTCACCTCGCCGGTCACGCGAATCAACCGATCCGTTGGATTTGCCGTCCCGTCGCCGGGAGACTCTTCCACAGCTCCCAGGCCCGTCGCATAGACCTCAATCGTCTCCCCCAGTCGCGCCGGCCGAGCCGCGTCCGCAACCATTCCCGCCCCCGCGACCAAGATTGCGCCCTGTCCTCCCCCCGACTGATCCAACGTAAAGATCCCCGGGCTAGCCGCAACCATCTCCACCGTCGTCTCCGCCGTCCCGAACGGGCCCAAGTCGGCCGTCAGCGTCGACCCCCGCCAGAAGAGGCCCTGCCAAGGCAACTGCGCGTTCGCCTGTCCCGGCCCGGCGAAAAACAACGGCAACACGCGGTCGCCAATCCGCAACCGCAAGCCCGCCAACGTCCTAGGCAGCGGTGTTCCCTTCGCCGTCGCTTCTCCGCCGCTCAGGTCGGAACCGAACACCGAAATCAAAGTTCCCGGCGCCAGTCCCGGGGCAGCACGGAAACTCGCTGCATTCACGACGCCTCCGTCGCTCAGCACCGGCGCCGCTCGAGGGCCGGTCAGCCGATAGACCCCGCCGCCCAAATCCACCACATACAACTCACCCGCTTCGTCTTCTCCAAAGCTGGAGATCGCAAATGGCGTATCCAGCGGCCCGAACTCCGCCGTAAAGAACCGGTCGTCCCCGCCGCGCGCCCAAATCTCTCCCGTACAAAAATCCCCAAAGAAGTACAGCCCGTAGAACTGCGGCAGCGCTCCCCGGTACACATACCCGCCCGTCACCGAACACCGCCCGCTGTCTTGCCGGTACTCGTATCGCGGCAGCGTCAGCGATCCGTCATTACAATTCGATCCCGGATTGAAGCAGTCCGACCCTTCCATCCGCCGCCAACCGTAGTTCTCTCCTCCCGCGCTGCCGGCCGGTTGGAACGAAATCTCTTCCACATTCCCCTGTCCAACGTCGCCGATCCACAAATCGCCCGTCTGCCGATCAAAACTGAACCGCCACGGATTGCGCAGTCCCAGCGCCCAAATCTCGTCCAGCGTCTCATCCGTGTTCTCAAACGGGTTTCCAGCCGCCGGTCGCGCCGGCGCTCCCTGGTCCACGTCCAACCGCAACATCTTCCCCAACAGGTTCTGCCGATTCTGCGCCCGGTTCCCGGGATCGCCGCCGCTACCCCCGTCGCCCATCCCGACGTACAAGAACCCGTCCGGCCCAAACTGCAACTGTCCGCCGTTGTGATTCCCAAACGGTTGCGACACCCGCAAGAACATCGTCTCCGAGTCCACGTTCGCTCGGTTCCGGTTCTCCGTTGATTCAAACCGAGAGACGACCGTCGCTCCGTCCAGACCGGTGTAGTTTACAAAGAAGAAGCCGTTTTCCCGGTAGCGGGGATGGAATGCGACCGACAACAACCCGCGCTCGGAGTTGCCGCTGCCGGACCGCACTCGCCCCCGGATGTCGAGCAGCGGCTCGGCCAGAACCTCAGCCCCGTCGTGGACCAGAATCCGCCCTCCGCGCTCAACGATAAACAGCCTGCCCGACCCGTCCCCGGCATGGGTCGCTTGGACCGGCGCATCCAGCCCCGTTGCTACAACTACGAAGTCCGCTTCATCGAGCGGCGTCTGCGCGCCCAACCCACATGCAAAGAGCGCGACAAGAAGTACCCGCATCGCCCTCAGTATGCGGCACGCTCGTGGCAACCTCCGCCCGATGGGCTCGGGCCTTCGACCACCAAGGACTCTAGTTCATCGTTGACTCGGTGATTTCCGGAAAGAATTCCGCCTCACCCGTGGATACGTCATAGAGCGCCCCGGCTACTGCAATCCGCCCTTCTGCGATGAGAGCACGTAAGGTGTCGCTGCGTTGAGGAATGGACCGCATCACATTTAAGACATTCGCCCTGGCGATGCTGTCAACCGCCTTTTCTTTATCGCTCTCCGACATTTTCGAGAAGCCCGCCAGATGGTCCGGCTCGATGACGGACTGGATGTCCTTGACGATATGGGTGATGTTCTCCAACTCAGACTCGGCTGGTGGTTGTTTCGCCTCCACCGCCGCGCGCACGGCGCCGCACTGAGTGTGCCCCACCACCAGGACCAACTTCGCCCCGTTCCTTGCACAACCGTATTCAATGGACCCCAAAACCTTCCGTCCGGCTACGTTGCCCGCCATCCGCACGCTGAAGATATCTCCCATGCCGAGGTCGAAAATCAGCTCCGCCGGCGAGCGAGAATCCACGCAACTCAGGACGACCGCCAGCGGATGCTGACTTTCTGCCGTAGCGCCTACCTGTCGCACCAAGTCCCGCGTCAGGCGTCTCCCCGCCTGGAATCGCTCGTTGCCGTCCTTTAGAACCTGCAACACCTGGCGAGGCGTCATCGCGTCTTGCAACTCTCGCGTCGAGAAGTCTACGTACTCCGTCCGGTCCGCCAATTGCCCGTACCGGCCCTGGAAGCCCACCAAACTCACTTCCACTCCGCGCGCCGGCCCCGTCTTCTCTTGGTAGGTGTGGACTAAATCCAGTACGTCCGGGTCGATATAGTCCGTCGTTCGCGCATCCAGCAGTACCTGCCCGCCTTCCGGAATGGAATCCAACTCCCGAATTAGGGCTGCTCGGTTCAAGAAGCTCACCTGATCGGCCAACTCGATGTGCACCACTTCGCCGCCCAAGTGCTTCTCGACGATCTTGCGGAGTGGCCGCCGGAAATTGCTTGCCAGGATGAAGCCGATCGCAACCACCAAGCCGATCAGCACCCCGATCAGCAGATCAGTGAACACAATCGCCAGCACCGTCACGATGAAGGGGATGAACTGCGTCTTCCCTTCTTCCCACATCTTCTTCACCAGAGCCGGGCTCGCCAGCTTGAAGCCTGTTAGCAGCAGAATCGCCGCCAAACACGACAGCGGAATCATGTTCAGGTATTGCGGCAGCAGCATCACGCTCAGCAGCAGCAGCAGACCGTGGAATACCGTTGAGAGCTTCGTCTCGACATTGCACCCGACGTTCACCGAACTGCGGATGATCACCGACGTCACCGGCAGACCGCCTAGGAGTCCGCACGTCATGTTGCCCACGCCCTGCGCAATCAGCTCTCGACTCGGAGGCGAGTGTCGCTGCTTCGTATCCAAGTTGTCGACCGCTTCCAGGTTCAACAGCGTCTCCAGCGACGCCACCATCGCGATCGTCACAGCCGCCATATAGAGCGCTGGGCTCGCCCAGAGCGAAAAGTCCGGAGTCTGCAAAAAGCCCAGGAATCCAGCTAGACTTTCCGCCTCTGGTACCTGGACCAAGTGGTTGCCCTCAATCAGCCAGTCGCCGCCCATGCCCCGGAAGACGATGTTCATCGCCACGCCGAACACGACGACCGCCAGCGGCGCCGGCAAAATCGAATCCCGCAGCGGCTTGATCTTGCCCCACATGATCAGCAGTGCGATCGACGCCAGTCCGATCACGGCTGCCCCGACGTGCAGATCCCCAAACATTGCGAACAACTCGCTGAAGGTATTCTCCTGATCCGGCTGAATGAACGACATCTCGCCTTCCGGATCCGAGTCGTGACCGAACACGTGCGGCGTCTGCTTCAGAATCAGAATCACTCCGATCGCCGCCAGCAGGCCCTTGATCACGCTCGTCGGAAAGAACGCAGCCAACGACCCCGCGCGCAGGATGCCCAGCCCGATCTGCATCGCACCCGCCAACACCACCGCGGCAAGAAAGGCCTCAAACGATCCCAATGCGGCGATCTGAGCCGCAACAATCGCCGTCAGTCCGGCTGCCGGGCCGCTGACGCTCGTCTGCGATCCGCTGATCGCGCCGACCACCAAGCCGCCCACAATTCCGGCGATCAAGCCGGAGAACAGCGGCGCGTTCGAAGCCAGCGCGATACCCAGGCAAAGCGGAAGCGCGACCAAGAAGACCACGAGACCGGCAGTCAGGTCGCGCGGCATTGTAGTCGGTGAAAATGGGTTGGGTGTAGGCATGAGACGTGTGAGGGCTAACGACTAGCCTATCCAAGAACAACGCTCTGGGACTCGGCAGCGCAAGACTTCTGACCCTTCCTAGTAAATTACTCTGCGAGAACGCGCATTGGTGAGCTGTTTTTCTAAAGTTGCATAGAGAAAATCTATGCTTGCGATCGGCTTTGTGACGCAATCGTCCATGCCTGCTTCCAGGTACTCCGCCCGCTTCTCCGCCCCCGCGTTGGCGGTGAGCGCCACCACCGGCGTGTGCCCATCCCTCCCCTCGCTCCGCCGGATCGCACGAGTCGCCTCCACTCCTCCCATCTCCGGCATCTGGATGTCCATCAGGATCAAGTCTGGGGAGAGCGTTCGCCACTGCTCCACCGCTTCCCGCCCCGTGGCCGCAAACGCCGCCTGATATCCGCCTCGCGTCAGCATCTCGCCCAGCATCTCGCGTAGCTCAGCCATATCGTCCACCACCAAGATCAGCCCCTTCGATCCTTGCGACGCGATCGGCCCGGACACCGTCGTCGGAGTCTGCCTCTCCGGCGTACCGAGTTGCACGCTGAAGTCGACACGGGTGCCGGCTCCAAGTTCGCTGGCAATTGAGATCGTGCCTCCCATCGCCTCCACGAGTCCCTTGCAGATCGCTAGACCCAAGCCGGTGCCGCCGTACTTGCGCGTCGTCGAACTATCGGCCTGAGTAAACGACTCGAACACCCTCCCCAGCCGCTCCGAGGGGATGCCGATCCCCGTGTCTTCCACGCTGCACTGTAGTTCCCAGCCCCCGTCTTTACCCGCTGCCGCATCCAAGTGAACGAGCACCGATCCCTGCTCCGTGAACCGCAAGGCGTTGTTCAGCAGGTTGACCAAGATCTGTCCTAGTCGAGTCGGGTCCCCCGCCGCCGCCTCGGGCACCCCGGACTCCACGATGTACTCCAACTCAAGCCCTTTCGAGCGCGCCTGGGCCTGGAAGGCTCCGACCGTCTTTCGCGCCCACGCGGCGGGATCGAACACAATCGACTCAAGCTCCAGCCCCTCTGCCTCAATCTTCGAGAAGTCCAAGATGTCGTCGACGATCCGCGCCAACCCCTCGCTCGCATTCAACATGGACCGGATGCGGCGCCTCTGATCCGGGAGCAACGCCTCGTTGTCCAGCAGCAACTCGGCGTGCCCCATAACCAGGTGTAGCGGCGATCGCACCTCGTGACTGATATTGGCTAGGAACTCGCTTTTTGCGCGACTCCCTGCTTCTGCTTCGTCTCGCGCGGACTCAAGCCGGCGATTCGTTTCTTCGAGCGCCGAGGTTCGCTGCGCCACCGTCTCCTCCAGGTGCTCCACCAGGTCCTCGATCTCTGAAGTCTTTCTGCTTACCGTCCGTCGGAGAAAATAGATCCAGGCCCCTATTCCCAGCGCGATCATTAGCGCCAACGCCGTCAGGGCCCGCACCTCTTCGCGCGAAAGCATCGGAGGCGGCCGCAGTACCATCACGTCGTCTGCGGTTCTCAGTCGGACCTGGTACCTCGTGCGCTCGCTTCCATCGTCGTGGGGACGATTGAGTCCGGTCACCTCAATCAGCGCGCCGCGCTCCACCCCCTCCACTTCCGGCCAGGACTTGCCCTCGGAGCCGGGCAGCCAGTAGGCCCTCAGAAGCTCGTCGCCGATTAAGAACACGATGCGCTCATCCCCGGCGACAACGTCGCGCAGCGTCCCGCGGGTGCGGATCAGCTCCTGCGGGCAACAGCCCGTCTGCGCCTCTAGCGGCGACACGTCCAGTGGTCGTGGTTCCGCTCCCTCCCCCAGCCGGGCCATCTCCGTCACGCGAAACTCGTACTCCTTATCGGAGGCCAAATAGAACTCGCCGAATATCTCAAGGCGCTCGCCGCGAGCCACCGGCCCGGTCGAGATCGCGCGACGCGCGCGGGCCAGGACCCCGCCCGTCCCGTCCTCAAGAAAGAATCGCGTGCTCGTGCCTGCGATGATTCCTGAACCGGACGACGCCGTCCCCCGAAGTCGGCAATCGACTCCCTGACGCGGGTCCGCCTGAGCCAGCGCTTCTTTGCACCCGGCAACCGTATCCAGCGATTCCGTCGTCTGCGCGGTCAACGATCCCGCAGCCAGGGCAAGCAGGGTGATGCAACGACAAATCCAACCGGTCTCGGGCATATAACGGCGCGGAACCAGTCTACCTCTCGTCCAGGCCGAGCACCGCTCAACGGCCTGTCTGCCACTCACGCTATCCTGAGCCCGCCGTGCGCAACCTAGCCCTGCTCCTGTTGATCCCGCTTGCACTCGCCGCTCAACCCTATGAGCGTATGCTCGAGGCGCGCGACCAAGTGCAAGCCCTGCTCGCGCGCCAAGCCCGCGAAATCACGGACCGTGCGGCAACTGAACTCTCTTCGCGCCAATCCTGGGAAGCCGTCGCCGACGCCCGTCGCCAGGAACTCGCTTCCATGCTCGGTCTCAACCCCGAGCCCAAGAAAACTCCGCTCAACGTCCGCATCACCGGAACCATCGAGCGTCCCGGCTACGTTGTCGAGAAGATCGCTTTTGAGAGTCTGCCCAAGTTCTACGTCACCGCCAACCTCTATCTCCCGACCAACGTCGAGGGCGCCGTTCCCGCCGTCGTCTACGTCTGCGGCCACGCTTTCTCCGAGCACGGCGCCAAGACCGCCTACCAGCGTCACGGCCACACCCTCGCCAAGCACGGCTACGCCGCCCTCATCATCGATCCCATCCAAATCGCGGAAACCTTCGCCCTCCATCACGGCATCCTCAACAACGAAATGTTCGACTGGTATGCCCGCGGCTACACCCCCGCCGGCGTCGAAGTCTGGAACGTCATCCGCGCCCTCGACTACCTCGAGACTCGACCCGAGATCGACGCTCAGAAGTTCGGCATCACCGGCCGTTCCGGCGGCGCCGCCATGAGCTGGTTCGCAGCCGCCGTCGACCAACGCCTCAGAGTCGCCGCGCCCGTGATGGGAATCTCCACCTACGCCGCCAACGTCCCCGCCAACACCCAACGCCTGCACTGCGATTGCATGTTCCCCATCAACCGCTTCCGGCAAGACATGCTGCATCAAGGCGCCCTCATCGCCCCGCGCCCGTTGTGGATGGCCCACGGTCGCCTCGACGCCCTCTTCCCTGTCCCCGGCTACACCGAGTTCGAGGAGGTGGTCGGGAAGCTCTATGATTCCTACGGTCGCGCGGAGGCCTTCGAGAATCTTGTCGTCGAAACCGGCCACAAAGACTCCGACCTCCTGCGCTCCCGTTCCGTCGAGTGGTTCGATCAATGGCTCAAGCAATCCCCCGCGCGCGAGGTCGATCTCACCTATGAAGAGATCCCGCCCGCCGAACTCGCCGTCTTCGGCGGAGACCCGCCCAGCGACGCCCGTAACCGCTCGGTCCACGAGTTCTTCGTCTCAGAGGCAGGCGCGCAAGACCCGATCGAGCGCCTTCGCGATCTTCTAGACGCGGCGCCGCTTCCGGCGACCGTCGCTTCGGGGCCCGGCCGCCTCGACCCGCCTCGCGGCTTCGAATCCTTCAGCCTCTCCCCTGAGCCCGGAATCGAGATCGACGCGCTCTATCGAAAGGCCCGCGAATCCGGAGGCCCGTCGCTGGTGTGGATTGCGTCCGATGGAGAAGACTTCGTAGCCATTCAAGACGTCCTCCGCCAAGTCATCCCCTCTCCCAAGAACTCGATCCTCATCCTCTACCCGCGCGGCGTCAGTGAAGTCCCTTGGCCCAAAACCACCTGGAAAGATATCCAGCGCAACGCCATGCACGTCGGCCGCACCGTCGATTCCATGCGCTTGCACGACATCCGCGCGGCAGTGCGGTTCCTCAGGTCCAGGAGCGATGAAGAGATCGTCCTCGCGGGCTCAGGCGTCTCCGGCGCACTCGGACTGCTCGCTGCTGCGGTCGACAAGCAGTCGCCGCGCGTCGTCCTCTTCAACGCTCCGTCGACCGAGCGTGATGCGCCGATCCTCCTGCGCTTTCCCCCCGCCCTGTTCATGCAAATCGCCGGCGACCTGCTCAGCCAAGAGCAGCTCGTCTTCTACGGCCACAAACCCGCCCTGTATGGCGCTTCTGGCAGCCCCAACCACCAAGTCGCCATGACCCTCGAAGGCGCGCTCAACAGCACCCACGTCAAAGACCGCTCCTCCGGCCTCTAGTCACAAGCCCACAACCTGTTCCCTGCCAATCACTTCCATCCGCTCGCACCCTGTTCTCTCCCGTTCGCGTTCTACCCTGAGAGCAAGTCCAAGGGCCCGAGCTGCGCTCGAAGGTTCTTCTTCACTTCCCACCACCGCCGCCAACAACGGGGACTGCCATATCAAGACGTCGACTCCACAGAAACAACCCAGCGCGTGCTGGCTGTCCCCAAGTGACTCAATATCAATAACTTCCACCGAATTTCTTCCCGGATCAACAGAACTGCCCGCCTGCCAACCTGACGCTCTATTGAAAACAAACAATTTAACCCCAAGAATCGCGTCATCCCCCCGACATCCCCGGCCAACTATCAACAACTTACAGCCGCCAAAAGCGGGAATCGTGTCAGTACCATGACAAAAACCTGACACGGCTCGGACATGCAATCTATTGCCGCCGCCCCAGACCGGCTGCCACACTGGAGCCTGTAAGCACCATGACGCCCGCAGCCTCCAAGACCCAAGAATTCCTCGCGCTAGAAGACCGCTGGGGCGCCCACAACTACCACCCCCTCGACGTCGTCGTGGAGCGCGCCGAAGGCCCCTGGGTCTACTCCGTCGACGGCGAACGCTACCTCGATTGCCTCTCCGCCTACTCGGCCGTCAATCAAGGCCACTGCCATCCGCGCATTCTCAAGACCCTGCAAGAGCAGGCCGCCCGCGTCACTCTCACCTCCCGCGCCTTCCGCAACGATCAACTCCCGCTCTTCTACCAAGAGCTCGCCGAGATCTGCGGCATGGATCGCGTGCTGCCGATGAACACCGGCGCGGAGGCCGTTGAGACCGCCATCAAAGCCGCTCGCCGTTGGGGCTACCGCAACAAGGGCATCGCCAAAGACGAGGCCGTCATCCTCGTCTGCGACAACAATTTCCACGGCCGAACGACCACCATCGTCGGCTTCTCCTCCGACCCGGACTCGACCACCGACTTCGGCCCCTTCTCGCCCGGCTTTCAGTCGATCCCCTACGGCGACCCGGAGGCTCTCCGCCAGGCGATTACGCCCAACGTCTGTGCCCTCCTCATCGAGCCCATCCAGTGCGAAGCCGGCATCAACATCCCGCCCGCCGGCTATCTCAAGCAAGTCGAGACCATCTGCCGCGAGAACAACGTCCTGCTCTTGCTCGACGAAATCCAAACCGGTCTCGGCCGCACCGGCAAGATGTTCTGCGCCGACCATGAGGACGTCCGTCCCGACGCCTTCATTCTCGGCAAAGCGCTCTCCGGCGGCTTCTATCCGGTCTCCGCCGTCGTGGCCCGCAACGAGGTGCTTGACGTCTTTGAGCCGGGCAGCCACGGCTCCACCTACGGCGGCAATCCGCTCGGCTGCGCGGTCGCCCGCACCGCCCTCCAAGTCCTCAAGGACGAAGAGCTTGTCGAACGCTCGGCCCGCCTCGGCGCCTGGTTCCTCAACGAGCTGAAACAGATCCGTCATGCAGATATTTCCGAGGTGCGAGGCAAAGGCCTATTGATCGGTGTCGAATTGAACGTCCCCGCACGTCGCTATTGCGAACGGCTCAAAGAACTGGGGCTCCTGTGCAAGGAGACTCACGAATTCGTCATCCGCATTGCACCGCCTTTGGTGATCTCGGAAGAAGATCTACAATGGGCGGTCGAGCGCATCCGAAGCGTCTTTGAGTCCTAATCGAAATCGCAGTAATCAAGAAAGCTAGGAGATACGACTATGTCTGTTGCCGACGTTGCAAACGGCTTGGTGGGCTTGTGCCGCCAAGGCCAATTCATGGAAGCCATTGAGAAGTACTATGCTGACGACATCGTCAGCATTGAACCCGTAGGTTCCCCCGAGATGCCCGCCCGTCAGGAAGGCATCGCCGCCATCAAGGGCAAGAATCAATGGTGGGCGGAGAACCACGAAGTCCACGGTCTTGAAATCGACGGTCCGTTCCTCGGCGACGGCCAATTCGCCGTTCGTTTCTCGATGGACGTCACGCCGAAATTCACCGGCCAACGCAACCAGATGACCGAGATGGCTCTCTACACCGTCAAAGACGGCAAGGTCAGCCAGGAAGAGTTCTACTACAACATGCCCGGCCAATAGCTAGTCGCTCTGTCTGAGACTGCCCGGGTTCGCTGTTAGGCGAGCCCGGGCAGTTTTTGTGTCCGGTCAACTTTCAGAGCCTCTGCTACGATACGCGAACCATGAATCGCCGCCGCTTTGCCGCTACCGCAGCCGCCGCTCTGACCGCCGCCTCCTACAACCGAATTCTCGGCGCCAACAACCGCGTCAGCCTCGGCTTCGTCGGTCTCGGCAACCGCGGCGATCAGGTCCTCGACGCCTTCCTCGAGCATGGCGACAGCGAGATCAACGCCCTCTGCGACCTGCGCCAGGACTACCTCGACTTCCACTACGAGCGCACAGCGAAGCGCGGCCAACGCATCCGCTACAAGAACTACCAAAAACTCTACGAGCAGAAGAATCTCGACGCCGTCGTCATCTGCACCCCCGACCACTGGCACGCCCTCCAAACCATTGAGGCCGCCATGGCCGGCTACGACGTCTATGTCGAGAAGCCGCTCTCTCTCACCGTCGTTGAAGGGCGGCGCATGGTCGAGGCCATCCGCAAGTACGACCGCGTCAGCCAAGTCGGCACCCACCGCCGATCGCTCAAGTGGCTCCACCAGTTCACTGACATGACCCGCTCCGGCCACCTCGGCCACATCTCAGTAGCGGACTCGTTCTACATCGCCAACGACTGGCCCAACGGCATCGGCTCGCCGACCTCCACCCAGGCTCCACAGAACTACAGTTGGAACGACTGGCTCGGGCCGGCCCCGGAGCAACCCTACAACCTCAACAAGACCTTCTACAACTTCCGTTGGTTCTTCCCCTTCTCCGGCGGCCAGATCACCAACTTCGGCGTCCACTACATGGACGTCATCCAGTGGACTCTCGGCCAGAACGCCCCCCTGCGCGTCGCGGCCATGGGCGGCAAATACGCCGTCGAAGACAATCGAGAGGTCCCCGACACCGCCAAGGTCATGTGGGAGTTTCCCGGCGGCGCCCTCGCCAGTTTCAACCAATACAACGCCAATGGAGCCAAGCCGCTCAAGGGACAGGAGATGGAGTTCCGGGGCACGAAGGGCACGGCCTACGTCTTCAATAAGGGGTTTGAGATCGTTCCTGAAGTCGTCCGTGAGCACAGCCGCTACCAGCGCAGCCCCATCGACCGCGACACCGAGCGCAAGCTCAAAGCCAAGACGGTAACCTTCATCGAGCCGATGAAGGTTCAGGGCTCGTCCGACACTGCTTTCCACGCCCGCAACTTCCTCGATTGCGTCAAGAGCCGCGAGCGCTGTAACGCCGACATCGAAATCGGCCACCGCTCTACCTCTGCCACGCTGATCGGCAACATCGCCCTGAAGACCGGGAAGATGCTTGAGTGGGACGGCGAAAAGGAACAGTTCACCAACGAGCTTTCCGCTAACCAATTCCTGCACTATGAGTACCGCAAGGGCTACGAGCTGCCGAAGATCTAGCGGTTTCGATCCGCGAAAATAGATGGTCTGATAACGTTGGATATCGGGTCTCGCAACAGCGGCCTGATCCCACGCTGTCCATGATCCGAAACTTGACCCTTCTCGGGTGCGCGCTACTCCTCGGCGCCGCCTTTTCGCTCCCTGCTCAGAATCGAACGGCATCTATCGCGGGCGTCGTTTACGACGAATCCGGAGCTCTGATGGAAGGTGTCCAGATTGTGGCTGAGAATCTCGATACGGGACGGAGTCGAAATACCAGAACCGGCCGCACCGGCCAGTTTCGCGTCCTCAGCTTGGACGTTGGTAATTACGACCTGACTGCATCAACCGACGGATTCAAGTCCGGCCGAAAGGAAGGGCTGGTTCTCGAACTCGACCGCGAAACAGTCGTCGAGATCGTTCTCGAAGTTGGACACCAATCCGAGAGCGTCCTCGTTACCGGGCAGGCTGTCTTGATTGAGGCCGCGCCCTCCGCTCTCACCAGCATCGTCGACTCGAACACGATCGATCA
>Ga0209273_10000328_pt1 | contig 67967 bp, 55 predicted proteins | sample tdAd471_FD_187126 | JGI IMG/M metagenome (GOLD analysis project Ga0209273, IMG submission 187126) | Marine sediment microbial communities from the Atlantic coast under amendment with organic carbon and nitrate - tdAd47.1 (SPAdes)... | ecosystem: Environmental > Aquatic > Marine > Coastal >...
GGCGAACACGATCAGGTCGCCGAACATCACCGCGCGCCGCCAGCGCCCCAACGCCGATTGCAGGGCGGGGATGATTTCCCGCTCGATCTCGTTGGCGGTGGCCTGGAGCACGCCGACGATGCGGTAATCGCGCTCGATCTCCACGTCCTCGATGCGGCCGTAGATTTCCGCCAGGTCCTTGTCGCGCTTGGCCGTCAGGCGTTGCTTGATCGACGCGTTCTCGATGCCGTTGGCGGCGCTTTCGCTGAAGATGGTGTAGAAGCGCCCGGCCGTCAGCCCGGCGCCGGCGATGCCGCGCTGCCAGGCGGAAACCACGTCTTCCGGGTTGTCCTCGCGCGCGGTGGTGTCGATCTGGTTGAGGATGTAGAGGAACTTGGACGAGTCGGGCCGGTTGACGGTGTCCTCCACCAGGTGCTTCAGGGTGTCCTGCATGGTGCCCGGTTCCGGGTGGCGGGCGTCGAACATGACCAGCACCAGGTCCGAGAGGTCGATGATGTGATCGGTGACGCGCAACGTCGACCGGCGTTGGTCGTCGGCGTCGAAACCGGGGGAATCGACCAGGATCTTGCCTTTGATCTTCTCGTTGCCGCAGGTCTTGAGATGCAGGAACGAGCCGATCAGCTTACCCTCGCCGGCGGCCACGTCCTCGATCTTCTCGCTCATGCGGTAGAAGGGAAAGCGCGGGTCGGCGTCCAGCGCCATGCCCGGCAGCACCCGCGCGTGATCGGCCATGCCGTAGCAGATGACGGTGAACATCTCGTCCACCGCCTGGTTGCCGGTGGCCTGCAGGCTTTCGCCCAGGTAGTCGTTGATGAACGTCGACTTCCCCGACGAATAGGTGCCGAGCACGCTGATCAGGGGCCACCAGGGAACCCGCGTGGTCAGCGAATCGTTGCCCGCCAACAGCCCCAGCCCCATCAGGATCTTGTCGAGCTTGGAAAAGGTCGGCAGCAACTCGACCATGGAGCGGCTTTCCACCTCCAGGTGGGTGGCCAGGGTCTTGAGCTGCGAAGGCAATCGGGCGCCGGTTGGGTTGACGTTCATTCGTTTTCTCCTTGTTGTCCCGCCCTGTCGTTAATGACGGCGCGGGAAGCGGCGATCCGGTCTCCGTCGCGGGCCGCCTAGAAATCACCTTGCGCGGCGCGTTTCAAGACGTCCTGCATGATCATCTTCACCTGCAACGCATCCTCGCGCAGATCGGCGGGCAGTGGCGTGCCGCCATGGATCATCATGTCCATGTTGAGGGTATAAATCCAATACCGGCCTGGGTTTTTCTTGTCCTCGACGACGCTGATGCGGCAGGGCAGGTAGGCGGAATAAGCGTCCGAGTAGTCCATCATCTTGAACGCCGTCAGCGGGTTGCAGAACATGTAGATCTTGGCCACCCGCTGTTTTTCGCCGGTCATCTGCTCGACCTGTAGCCATAGCGGCAGCTCGCCGACGTTCTTGATGTTGTGTTCGTTGGCGACGACCTTGATGGTCTGGTCGATGTCCTCGAACGACTGGTCCTCGTTGGCCAGCACCTTCCACACAGTAGCTTCCGCCGGATTACCGGTTGCCGCCAGTTGCGTGAACATTTCGGTGTAGGTGGCGACGGCCCTGTCGTCGAAACCTCGGAATGCCGCGAACATCGGCGCGAGCTTGGCGTAGGCGCCGATGCCGGCAACGATGGCGACGATGCCGATCAGCGACAGAATGTTGCGAAGCAGGTTCATGGACGGTCTCCTCGAAAGTTCCCCTGTTGCGGCGCCTGTTCGTCGGCCCCCTTGATTGGACCCGGCCGGGGCTTACTGCCCGCCCGGCCCGGCGGTTTGCATGCGTTTGGCCAGGTAGTCGGCCTTTTCCTTGTCGATCGGCATCAAGATACCGATGACGCGTCCGGCGCATCCCGGTTCCGGCCCGTTAAGCAGGCGCAGCCCGGCCTCCAGGTAGAGCCCCGCCGCCTGGTCGATGCGGCCCTGGCCGAAATGAATATTGGCCAGTTCGCCCGGCAGGTCGGGGATGTCGGGATTGTCCTTGATCAACCGTTCGTAGGCTTCCGCCGCGCCGGCCAGGTCGCCGCTCCAATAGAGGCCGCGCGCCGCCGCCCAGGCGGCCAGGGTCTTGGCGTCGGGCCGCGCCCCGGCGCAAGGCGCCATCGGTGCCGGGCGCGCCGTCATGGCCGGCATTGGCGCGGGCATCGCTGCCGGTTGCGCCGGCTTCGGCGGGGTATCGGCCTTCGCCGCCGGGGTGGCTTCGGTTTTCGGTTGCGGCTCGGCCGGCGCCGACGCCGCGGATGGCTGTTGCGGCGTGTCGGATGCGTCGGGCTTCAGCCATTCGGCGACGGCATCGTAGCCGGTGACTTCGGCCAGGGTCGCCACGCGCGAGCCGATTTCATCGCGGAACATGTACCCGAACGCCAGCACGGCGACCAGGAAGACCAAGATCAGGTTATTCAAGATCCAACGAAATGCCATGCCGATCCTCCCTTTCCACGGTTCAGCCGAAGACCTCGCGCGCCAGCGCATTCAATTCCGCCGCCGCCTTGCCGCTGGGTTCCAGTTCGAACACCGCCAGGCCCTCGCTGAAGGAACGCCGAAACGCGATGCGTTGTGACAGGCGCGACTTCAACAGCTTGAGCCCCGGGATCGAGGTCAGCGCTTCCGCCGCCTCTTCGTTCTCGCGTGATCCCGGGTGAGTGTCGGCGCGGCTGATGAAGGCCAGCAGTTCGGGCGTCTTCTTGCCCTTGGTGGCGTCGGCGACAATGTCGAGGAAGCGCTGCGTCGACCAGACGTCCGCCTGGCTCGGCGCCACCGGGATCAACACCCGCTCGGCGCGCCGCAACGCGGCGCGCATGGCGGGCGTGTCCCACATGCCGACATCGACCAGGGTCGAGCCGGCCTTGCGGGTCGGGAGCTCGGCCTTGAGATCGAGACGCGGTTCGAATTCTTCTTCCTCGCGCACCTCGATGGCGTCGCGCAGCGTGGCCTGGGGGTCCAGGTCACAGACGGCACCGTCACCGACGTTGTGGGCGTGCCAGAGCGCCAGGTTGAAAACCGCGGTGCTCTTGCCCGTGCCGCCTTTCAGGTTGCCGACGACGACGATCATTGCTTGGTCCCGCCTTCGGCTTGGCCTTCCTGCATGTGCTGGCGCATGCGTTCCTGCATCTCCTCGAAGGCCTCCTGGCGCTGCTGGTGCTGTTCGCGCATGAGTTCCTGCATGCGCTGCTGCATTTCCCGGCGCGCTTCGGTTTGGCGTTGCATGCGCTCCTGCATCTCTTCGTAACGCTGCTTTTGCAGTTCCATGCGCTGCTGCATCTGCTCTTGCATTTGCTGCCTGCGCTCCTGCATCTGTTGCTGCATTTCCTCGGGCGTCGGCGGCACCACCTTCTCGAAATCCTTCGGCACCTGGAACCATTCGGCCTTCGGGTCGACGGTGCGGATGTTGCGGTAGTGATACATCATGCCGCCCGGTTGCCGTTCCGAGGTGGCGAAGCCCAGTTGCTTGTCGTAGACGATCTGGCCGCGCATGGAGCCGCCGTTGGGCATCAGGAACGAGGTTTCCCAAAGCTCCACCTCACGGCCCTGGACCTTGGTGTCGTCGATCTTGGTGGCGGTGGCGACGCGGCCGTCGGAATATTCCTGGCGCAGGCTGATCTTACGTTTCGGATCCCACCAGACCTTGATGGTGAAAGGCGCTTGCGGCGGCGCGACGGTCCAGGTCTCGGCCGTCTGGTCGCCGTATTTCTCGGAGCCGGTCTTGTCGCATTTGACTTCCGGCTGCGGGCCGCAGGGATTGGGCGCGCCGAGACCGGGAAGCATCTGCTTGGCGCCGCCTTCATGGACCACATAGCGCTTCTGATCGCCCATCACCATGGTCACGGTGTCGGCATCGGCGTCGACGATCTGCACCATGGTGCGCGGACCCATGCGGAATTCGAGCCGCATCTTGTTGCCGGCCACATAGACCTGGCCGGTGCGGGCGCCGCCCCGGGGGTCGATCTGCGTGAGGTCGGCTGAGAATGCGGGAGTTTCGGCAACGGCCTGGGCCGCGCTGAAAGGCAGGGCGAAAAGGCCTGCCAAAGCGATTTTACGGATGTCCATGTGACTTCAACCTCCAGAGTCCGGTGGGCGGTGATGAATGGGGTAGGGAAGGTGCCGCCCGGGGCGGGGCGGCACCTTTCCTCGTGGTCTTACTGTTTCGGCTGGGCCGGAGCCGGATAGGCCGGCGGAACCGGAGCGCCGTAGCCGTACGGAGCGCCACCGTAACCATAGGGAGCGCCGCCGTAGGGAGCGCCACCGTAGCCGTAGGGAGCGCCGCCGTAGGGAGCGCCGTAGCCGTAGGGGGCGCCGCCGTAGCCGTAGGGAGCGCCGTAGCCGTACCCGCCCGGGTAGCCATAGCCGTAGCCATCGCCGCGGCCGCGGCCGGAGAAGTTCATGTTGAAGTCGCCGGACCCGACGCCATCACCATTGAACGGGCCCCAGCCGCCGCCGGGACCGCCCCAACCGGGGCCGCCCCACCAGGCGTTGGCGGGGGTAGTCGAAACGGCGGCGAGACCCAACACACCGGCAATCGCCGCTACTTTCAAGAATCGGTTCATTTATCGTCTCCTTGAGTAATCCCTCGGAGTCGGATCTCACACCGGGCCGAGGGGGTACCCGATGAGAATTGGATCTGCCGATCCAAATTGGAAAACCTGTATGCCATCACCAACCTCCCGGAAAAAAGCCCCAACCGCCGGACCGGAACAGGCTGTCGCGCAGTACCGGGTCGCCGTAGGGCTGGCCGTAAGGGGTGGGTTGGGAATAGGGATAGCCGCCGCCCGGATAACCGCGATAGGCACCGTATCCAGGGGGCTGTTGGCCGTAGGGCGATCCTGCCGGCGGAAACGGTGCCAGGGCGCCGTTCGAGGCCGGCGGATAGATCGGCTGCGGGGCGCCGTTGGCCGCGGGCGGCGGTTGGGGCTTTTGCCGGGATTCGCTCTCCAGCGGCGGATATTTCGGTCCCGAGGCTTCCGGCTCGGCCGGCGTCCGCCAGGGATTGCCGGCCGCTGCCGACGCGGCGGTCAATCCCATCAGGGCGGCCAATACCAAGGGAAGCCAGGTGCGCATCATCGGCCTCCCGGTGCCGGCCAGCCCGGCTGGCCGCCATAGCCGTAAGGTTGGGCGCCCGGGTAGCCGTAACCGTACCCCGGTTGCGGATAGGGATAGGGTTGCGCCGGCTGGGCGTAGGGGTTGTAGCCGCCATAGGACGGATAGGGATAAGGCGCGGGCGCCGGGGCCGGGGGCCGCGCCGCTCCTTGCGTCGGTTCGGGGAAGCGTTGTTCGGCTTGCGGCGCCGGCGTCTGCCAGGGCGATGCGTTCGGGGCCTGGCTCTGGGTTTGATCGGGGAACGGACCGGGCGCCTGACTGGGTGCTGGATTGGGCGCCTGTCCGGGAGCCTGGCCGGGAGCCTGGCCGGGCACTTGGCCGCCGAACGGCATCGGCGGGAAGCCTTGCGGCACCGGGAACGGCATCTGCGGGCGGGCCGCCTGTTGGCGCGGGGCCGGCTGCGGCGGATAGACGTTCCGGGGCTGCGTTTCGGTTTGCGGCCGCGGCTGCGCCCCGGCCTGAGCCTGGTCTTGCGGTTGTCCCTGCTGTTGTCCTTGGCCGGGCGTCTGGCCGCCGAACGGCATCGGCGGGAAACCTTGCGGCACCGGGAACGGCATCTGCGGTTGGGCGCCGCCGGCTTGCGGGCCCGGTCGCGCACCGAGCGGCGGGAACTGGCCGGGGGCCACCGGTGGCGGGACTTGCGCCGGCGCGGCCTCGGCGGACGCCGGCGGTGGCGTCGCACCCGCTGGCGCCGGCTGTTCGCCGTCGTCCGCCATTTTCGGGCTGCTGATGACCTTGGGCGGTGCCACGCCTGGCGAATAGCCGAGCGGCGGCAGCGTGCCCATGCGCTCGGCCGGCGTCGCCGTGTCCAGCGCGCGGCCGAACAGGAACGGCTTGTAGGGACCGATGGGCGGATCGGGCATGACGGACGGAGCCTGCGCCATGGCGCCGCTGGCGGCCGAGAGGCCGAGCGCCAGCGCCAGTACCGCGAGGGAGACGGCGGAAACGGCGGTGCGTTGCATGGGGTTGCGGAACATCATTCCGATCCTCCCGGCAATTGGCCCTTGAGACGGATGCCGCGCCGCTTGCGTTTGGCGCTCGCCGACGCGGCGGTGGCCTTCGGTTTGGTGGCGGCCTTCGGCTTCGGCGCCGGCTTGGGCTTGGCTTTCGGCGCCGCTTTCGGCTTGGCCTGGATGGTGCGCCGGGCCTTCGGTGCCGCTGCCTTCTTCGCCGGCGCTTTCTTTGCCGGTGCCTTTTTCGCGGGGGCTTGGCGGCTGGCGGCGGTCTTGCGTTTGGGCTGCGCTGCCGGCGCGGGCGCGGGTTCTGGCTCGGGCTCCGGTTCTGGCTCAGGCTCCGGTTCTGGCTCAGGCTCCGGTTCTGGCTCTGGCTCAGGCTCAGGCTCAGGCGCAGGCGCAGGCTCCGGTTTGGGTGTCGGCGCCGGTGCCGGCTGCGCGACGGGGCGCTCGGGGCGCTTCACCAGGTTCTTGACGGTCTCGCGCACGAACAGCCAGACGAAATAGGGCAACGCCCGCAGCGCATAGCCGACCATCGCCAGCTTTTCGGATTTGAGCGGCTTCATCAGCAGCCGGCCGAGGCCCGTGAGGACGGCGCTGATCCAGTGCCAGAGGAACACCGCCATTGCCGGGATCATCATTACCGTCATGTAGAGCGCCTTGCCGAGACGGCCCTTCGGCGCCTTCGCCGGTTCCGCCGCGGTTGCGGCGGCGGTGGCCGCCGCGCCGCCGGCGGCGGCGATGTCCTCGGCGCAGAAGCAGGCCTGGGCGCGCACGCAGCCGAGCGGAATGACCACCAGCGTCAGCAACGTCGAGATGATGGCGCCGAACAACAGTGAAATCGCCATGCCCTGGAAGATCGGGTCGGTGAGGATGACGCTGGAGCCGGCGACCAGCGCCAGCGCGGTGATGATGATCGGCCGTGTCCGGGTGCGGCAGGACTGGATCACCGCTTCGCGGACTTCAAGCCCCTCGGCCACGGCGTGCTTGGTGAAGTCGACCAAAAGGATCGAGTTGCGCACGATGATGCCGGCCAGCGCGATGAAGCCGATCATTGAGGTCGCCGTGAACGGCGCGCTGAACAGCCAGTGGCCGGGGATGATGCCGATCAGGGTCAGCGGAATCGGCGCCATGATGATGCCGGGCAGGCGGAAGTTGCCGAACTCCCACACCACCAGCATGTAGATCAGGATCAGCGCCGCGCCGAAGGCGAGGCCCATGTCGCGGAAGGTCTCGTAGGTGACCGTCCACTCGCCGGTCCATTCGAAGGCCGAGGAGAAGCTGTCGGCGGGTGGGCCCAGGTAGTAGCCGGTGAGCTTGATGCCGTCCGGGGTGGTGTAGTCCTCGAGCAGGTCCTCGACCGCGAACATGCCGTAGACCGGAGCGCCCAAGCGTCCGGTCACTTCGCCGGTCACGTACTCCACCGGGCGCAGGTCCTTGTGGTAGTGGATCGGGTCTTGCGTCGCGCGCTTGAAGCGGCCGAGCTCTGCCAGCGGGATCAACTGGCCGCCGGCGGACGGGATCGGCAGTTCGCCAATGCGCGCGAATTGGGCCCGCACCGAGAGCGGCAGTTGCAGCACGATGTAGCGCGGCTCCAGCACGTGCCCGGCCTTGATGTCGCCGAGCTTGTAGCCGCCCATGGCCATCTCGAGCTGCTTGTTGATGGTGTCGGCGGAGACGCCGTGGCGGACGGCCTTCTCGCGGTCGATGGCGAACTCCCAAATCGGATAGGGGTCTTGCAGGAAGTTGTCGACGTCGACGACGTTGTCGGCTTTCTCGAAGATCTGGGTCAGGTCTTCGGCGACCTTGACCCGCGTGGCGCGGTCGGGGCCGTAGATTTCCGCCACCATGGTCTGCAGCACCGGCGGCCCGGGCGGCATTTCCACCACCTGGATCTTGGCGCCCAGCCTGTCGGCGATGGGCTTGAGGGCGATGCGCGCCGCTTCGGCGATCTCGTGGCTGGAGCGCTCGCGGTCGTTCTTGTGCAGCAACTGCACCTGGATGTCGCCGAACCAGGGTTGCTGGCGCAGGTAGGTGTGACGCACCAGGCCGTTGAAGTTGAACGGCGATGCCGTGCCCACGTAGGACTGGACGGCGGTGACCTCGTCGATGCTCAGCAATTCCTCGGTCAGCGCCTGGGCGACGTTGGCGGTCACCGGCAGCGCCGTGCCGTCGGACATGTTGATGACGACGTTGAACTCCGGCTTGTTGTCGAGCGGCAGCATCTTCACCGTCACCGAGGTCGTGTAGAACAGCACGAAGGTGCCGAACAGCACCGCATAGAGCGCGAGCTTGAAGGTGCGGCCCTTGGCACGGTTGTCGATCAGCGGGGCCAGGATGCGCCGGAAGAAGCCTTCCACGCGCTGGCTCTGGGCGTGTTCCCTGTCCTGCGCCTTCTTGAGCTGGTCCAGGTTGGGGCGGATGCGCATCGCCAGCCACGGCGTGAAGATGAAGGCGGCGAACAGCGAGAACAGCATGGCCACCGAACCGAGCACCGGAATCGGGCGCATGTAGGGGCCCATCATGCCCGATACGAAGCCCATCGGCAGCAGCGCCGCAATCACCGTGAAGGTGGCGAGGATGGTCGGGTTGCCGACCTCGCGCACCGCCTCGACGGAGGTCTCGGTCTCGATCTCGCCCTTCATCAGCCAGCGCCGGTAGATGTTCTCGATGACGACAATGGCGTCGTCGACCAGGATGCCGATGGAGAAGATCAGCGCGAACAGCGACACGCGGTCGATGGTGTAGCCCAGCAGCCAGGCCGAGAACACGGTCGCCAGGATCACCACCGGGATGACGATCAGCACCACCACGGCGGGCTTGTAGCCGAGGAACAGCCAGATCAGCAGCGTCACCGCGCCGGTCGCCACGAACAGCTTGATCAGCAGTTCGTTGACCTTGTCGTTGGCGGTCTCGCCGTAGTTGCGGGTGACGGCGACCTGGATGTTGTCGGGAATGACGTGGCCCTTGAGCCGCTCGACCTGTTGCAGCACGCCTTCCGCCACGGTGACGCCGTTGGTGCTGGGCTTTTTTGCCACCGCGATGGTGACCGCCGGCGCGCCGTGCATGTCCGGTGCCTTGCCGTCGGTGACGCTATCGTGCGCCGGCCCGCGGTAGTACTGGACGATCTCGCCGGCGTTCGCCGGCTGGAACGACACCTGGGCGATGTCGCTGACATAGATGGGGGCGCCGTTGCGGGTGCCGACCATCAGCCGCTTGACGTCCTCGGCGGTTTCCAGGAACGCGCCGGACTTGAGCTTGAAGGCACCGCCGCCGGTCTCCACGTAGCCCATCTCGCGTTCCGAGTTGGCCGCCGAAATGGTCTTGGCGATCTGGCCGACGCTGATGGCGTAGCCGGAAAGCCGCTCGGGCAGGACCTCGACGCGGATTTCCTCCGCCCTGCCGCCGACGATGAAGCTCTGGCTGGTCTTCGGCACCTCCTTGAGGCGCTGCAGCACGTCGAAGGCGACCTGGCGCAGGACCGCGTCGTCCAGCTCCTCGGTCCATAGCGTCAGGGTCACCACCGGCACGTCGTCGACGCCCTTTGGCTTGACCAGCGGCTGCGACACGCCGGGCGGAATCTTGTCCATGTTGGACATCAGCTTGTCGTAGAGCTTGACCAGCGAGGGTTCCATCTTCTCGCCGACCTCGAACTGCACGGTGACTATGCCCTGGCCGCGCTGCGAGGCGGAGTAGACGTGCTTGACCCCGGGGATCTCGCTCATCATCCGCTCCAGCGGGTCGGTCGCCAGGCTGGCGACCTGCTGCGATGAGGCGCCGTGATAGGTGAAGAACACGTCGACCATGGGCACCGAAATCTGCGGGTCTTCCTGGCGCGGCGTGAACAACAGGCCGAGGATGCCGACCGCCAGGCTGGCGGCCAGCAACAGCGGCGACAGCGGCGAATGAATGAACATCCTGGCCATGCGCCCGGCGAGGCCCAGGTTGTGGTGCTCGGCGGGCGGTGTTTGCGGCGCGCCTTGCGCTTGCGGGGCGGTATCGTTTGCCATCGGTTGCACGCGCCCCGTTACTGTTGCGCCGGGCGCGGCCGCGCGCCGGGCGCCGGCGGATTGACCAGCACCTGGTCGCCCACGTGGGCGCCGGCGAGGATGGAAACGTGGTCGTTGCCGGTGGCCTGGCCGAGACGCACGAGACGCAGCGACGGCTTGCCGTCCTTCAGCACGAAAATGCCGGGCAGGCTGCCGCGCCAGACGACGGCCGACTTCGGCACCACGATCTGCGCCTCGCGGCTGGCGGCGGTATCGGGAACGCGCACCTCGGCGTACATGCCGGGACCGCCGGCGACGCCGAGCGGCAGGTCGAACTTGACGGTGACGGTGTGGCGCGATGAATCCGCCATCGGATAGATGCGCGCCACCCGCGCCTGGATCTGCTCGCTGTGCACGTCCAGTTGCGCCGGCACGATCATGCCGACATTGAGCCCGCCGACCAGGCGCACCGGCACTTCCGCCTGGATGCGCAGGTACTTGGTGTGGGCGAACTTGATCAGCGGCTGGCCGGGCTGCACGGTGTCGCCGGGCTCCACCAGTTTCTCGACGATGACGCCGTCGAAGGGCGCCATGGTCATGGCGTCGCGCAGCTTGGCATCGAGCAATTCGATCTGCGCGCGCGAGCTCATCAGCCTGGATTGCGCCTGGTTCAGGCTGGAGTAGCGGGTCGACAGATCGGCGTAGCGGTCGACCCAGGGGCTGGAGTTGTTGTTGCTGAACATGTTGCCGAAGTTGCGGGTGAACATCTGGTCGAACAGCATCGGCACGCCCATGCCGCCGGAGCGGTTGAGGTTGTTGATCGAGGGCGACCACATCTCGCGGTTATACTGAACCTGGGCGTTCCTGAGCGTCGCCTCGGCGTGGGTGTACTCGGCCAGCGCCGCGCGCCGTTGCGCCTGCAGGTCGTCGTCATCGATGCGGACCAGCAATTCGCCTTGCGTCTTATCGTCGCCCTCGCCGCCGCCGACGAACAGGATTTGCCCGGGAATCTGGGCCGACAGGGTGACCTCCTTGTAGGGGACGACCTTGCCGCCGATGGATGCGGCGGCGCTGACGCTGGTCTTGGCGATGGTGATGGTTTGATAGTCCTGGGCATGCGCGGGCGCGATGCCGGCGGAGCCGGCAATGGCGAGCCCGAGCGCGCAGGTGAGGCAGACACTGGCCAATCGCATGGCTCAGACCCTCCCCATGACGGAGAAGCTCTTGATGAAGGGGCCGGCCATGCGCGGGTCCTTGACCATGCCGCCGTAGTCGCCGGTTTTGAATTTGAGCTTGCCGGACGTGTAGGCCATGCCGAGACCCATCATGCCCGGCGGCTTCTTCATCCACGCGGCCCAGTTTTCCGGCGTGGCGCGCAGGTCCCAGTCGAGGGCCTCGCCGTTATAGGCGCCGGCGTGGGTCGCCTTGCCGTCGACGATGACGATCACGCCCTTGGCCTGGTCGTCGGCCTGGAAACCGTATCCGATGGTCGATTTGAAACCGATTTTCGCCAAGGCGTCGGAGAGCTCCGGCTCGCCGTTCCAGGCGGCCATGAAACCCTGCATCCAATCGTCCGAGAATAAATCCGCCATCTCACTCTCCCTGCTCGTCCATTCGACGGGTTTGTCCCGTCGACACTTCAAGTTACAGCAATCGGCGTGCCAACATATAAGATGCTGATTCTAAACGATTTTTTTCTTAGCACGTCGCTCCCTGCAACATCGGGACCGCCGAGGCGGCCGCCCGAGTAGACCTAAACCTTTGTTATCTATTGGTTTTTGAAGGTTTCCCTAGGCCCCTAACTGTTGCGCAACACTTGCAGTCATGCAACAATATTTTTCGATCAGGGAGGGAATATGCAACATCTACAGGATTTCGATGACATCCTGGTAACGATCGATCCTTTCGTCGACGGGGTCGTGATGATCGCCAGCGAGGATGGAACGATCCGTTGCCGCAGCCGCAATCCGGACAAGCTGCTCGGCTGGACGGGCAATCCGCCGGTGCATTCGCTGGCCCAGTTCGGGCCGGTCGATCTGCTCAGTGCCATCGAGACCCGCCAGGCCGAGGCCGATCGATACGGCGTCGCCGACGCGGTCGGCATGTTGAGCTTCCGGCTGCCGGCGGCGGAGTGCGGCTCGCACAGCGATCTGCGCATCCACACCAAGTGGCTCGAATGCCTGGGCGACGGCGAGCAGCTTCGCCTCGTCGTGGTGCAGAACGAGGAAGCCAAGCGCGGGCGGCGCCGGAAGAATGCCGAGATCAGGAACGAGCTGGTTTCCTCGGATCCCCGGATGCTGGAGATTCTGTCGCGCGTCGAGCAGGTGGCGCCGTCGTCGGCCTTCGTGCTGTTGCAGGGCGAATCGGGCACCGGCAAGACCCACATCGCGCGCATGATTCACGCCAACAGCCCGCGCCGCGCGAAGCCGCTGGTCGAGGTCAACTGCGCCGCCATTCCGGAACAGCTGATGGAGTCGGAACTGTTCGGCCACGTGAAGGGCGCTTTCACCGGCGCCACCGGCGACCGGCCGGGCCGCTTCCAGGCGGCCAACGGCGGCACCTTGCTGCTCGACGAGGTCGGCGAGATCCCGCTGCACCTGCAGGCCAAGCTGTTGAAGGCGGTGCAGGAGCAGCGCTTCGAACCGGTCGGTTCCGACAGGTCGATGGAGGTGGACGTGCGGGTCATCAGCGCCACCAACCGCGATCTCAAGTCGATGGTCGACGCCGGCCAGTTCCGCGCCGATCTCTACTACCGCCTGGCGGTGATCCCGATGATCATCCCGCCCCTGCGCGAGCGCCCGCAGGACATCCCGTTGATGCTCAAATACCTCTGCACCAACCTGGTCGAGCGCGGCTATCCCGACAACGTCGATTGTTCGCCGGAAGCCATGCGGCTGATGATGGACTATTCCTGGCCCGGCAACGTGCGCGAGATGGAAAACGCCGTCGAGCATGCGGTGGTCTGCGCCGTCAACAATACGGTGCGGCCCGAAAGCCTGCCGCAGACGGTACGCGAGTACGCCATGGCGCTCGGGGGTGGCAACGGGGGCGGCAACGGGGGCGGCGGCGGCGCGCGGACCGGCAGCGACGACGAACGCCAAGCGCGCCGCATCCGCGAAGCGCTCGGGACGTCCGGCGGCAACCGCACACAGGCGGCGAAAATGCTGGGGATCGACCGCACCACATTGTGGCGCCAAATGCAGCGCTACGGCGTCGAGGGTTGATCGAACGCGGGTTGATCGGAAAAAGAAAACGGCGCCGTGGTAAAATTCACCACGGCGCCGCCGGAAATTGGACCCGTTAGGGTCCCAGGGAGGATGTTCCCGTAAAGTCTTTTACTTGGTCTCCGCCTTCGGAGCGGCCGGAGCCGGCATGCCGGGAGCGCCGTAGCCGTAAGGGGCCACCGGAGCGCCGTAGCCGTAGGGGGCCACCGGGGCGCCGTAGCCGTAGGGGGCGCCGTAACCGTAAGGAGCACCGTAGCCACCATACGGATAGCCGCCGTAGTACGGGTTGCCGTAGCCGTAGCCGCTGCCGTTGCCGCGACCGGAGAAGTTCATGGAGAAGTTGCCGTCGCCCCAGCCGTTGCCGTTCCACGGACCACCGCCCCAACCCGGGCCGCCCCACCAGGCGCTGGCCGAAGTGGCGGCAACGCTGGCGGTCGCAATAACACCGGTAACCAAGAGAGTTTTGATAAACGTTTTCATTTCAAGGTCTCCTCAATCTACCCACTGCCTTCAATGAGAACACCGGAGTGTGGGTTAATCCTGCGTTCCGAGGGCCAATCGACCCCCCCTGAAAAAACTCTACCGGTCCTTGAATTCCTGTCTCGGACCGACGGCCTGATCTGGCCGTACGCAGTCAACCCGTTCGATCGAATTCATTGATTGCGTAGATACATATATACAGAATTATGAAGATAATAGTCAACAGGTTTTTTTTAGAAAAATCGAAAAAAGGCACCGGAATAATCCTAAAGCCTTGAATCGAAACAAAACAAATTTTCATCCAGATTGCCGAATCGTACGGCGCCAGGGGCCGAACAAAAATTATCTTTCAATTTTCATATTCGCAATTTATAAAATGTTGCCGGATCGCACGATGCGCGGATTGTATCGGCGGGCTGCCGATCCGATTGAAACAAGGATTAGGAGTATAGCGCCATGTCCGCTGATGAAGGCCAGAACGCCAAGAAGATGACCATCATTGTCACCAAGGGCACCCTCGACTGGGCCTATCCGCCGTTCATTCTGGGCACCACCGGCGCGGCCATGGATGTCGACGTGACCATGTTCTTCACCTTCTACGGCTTGCAGCTGCTGAAGAAGGACCTGAGCCACCTGCAGATTTCCACCCTCGGCAATCCGGCCATGGAAATGCCGATGATGGGCATGCACATGCAGATGCCGAACCTGGTCTCCGCCATTCCCGGCGTCGATGCCGCCTGCACCAAGATGATGAAGAACCTGATCAAGAAAAAGGGTGTCGCCTCCATCGAGGAACTGCGCGAGCTGGCGATCGAGGGCGATATCAAGATGGTCGGTTGTCAGATGACCATGGACCTGTTCGAGTGGTCCGCCGACGACATGATCGACGGAATCGAGATCGGCGGCGCCGCCACCTACATGGGCGAAGCCCTGGAATCCGATATCAACCTGTACATTTGATCGGCTCGAAGGCGGCCCTCAAGGGGCCGGGAAAGCTTGACTTTCCGACGTTTGTTTCGTATGTTCATAAGTATGAACATAGAAGAGATGGACGTCGAAAAAATGCAGGCGCGGGCCGAATCCGCCAGCGACCTGATGAAGGTGCTTTCCAGCAAAAACCGGCTGCTGATCCTCTGCCAGTTGGCGGACGGAGAAACCAAGGTCGGAGAACTGGCGCAGCGTTTGGGCCTGCGTGACCAGGCCATGTCGCAGCAATTGGCGCTGCTGCGCAAGGACGGCCTGGTGCAGACCCGGCGCGAGGGCCAGATGATCTTCTATTCGCTGGCGGACGAGAAAACCAAGAAGCTGCTGGGCTCCATCTACGAGATCTTCTGCGGCGACGAAAGTGCCGACAGCGGCATCTGCTGACCGGCGCCCGATTCCCACAATTCATCCGGTGTTTGGCGATCACGCAGCGTGAGACCGCGCGAGCGATTTCGTGACCGCCTTCGTCGTGCTTGCGATGTGTGTTTTCATCAGTTCGCGGGCAAGCCGCGCCTTGCCTCGTGCAATCAGATCGAGAAGCTCACGGTGCTCTTGCCACGAGGTTTGCGCGTTTCCGCCCGATTGCCACATGTTGCCGAGGTAGCGCGCATAGCGGCGCCGCAACTGGCGGACGATCTGGATCGTGACCGGTAAATCCGCCGGAGCGAATATCGCCTCGTGAAAGGCCTCGTTGGCTTGCAATAGGGTGGGTACGTCCGGCGCATCGGCGATTTTCATCAGCGCCTTTTCGGCTATTTCAACATCCGACGCGGTAAAATTCTTGCAGGCGGGCGAGATAAAGTCGGGTTCGAGCTTTGCCCTCAAGGAACCGATTTCCTCCGCCTCCCGCCGATCCAGGGTCGGCACCTTCACGCCGCAGTTGAGCTCGTACGCAACCAAGTCTTCGGAAGCCAATTGGCGTAGCGCCTCGCGGACAGGCGCCTGGCTGACGCCGTATTGCCGGGCGATATGATTTTGTTTGATCGCTTGCCCGGGCTGGATGTTGGCGCTCAGGATTTCCCACCGCAGATCATTCGCGATGGTTCCCGAAATCGACAACCGCGACATCGGTTGTTCACCCATTCGCGATGCGGTTGGTGCGGGGCTGCGGCTTGACATCAATCGGCCCATTCCCTAATTAACGATTATCGATAATATTTAGCACGGGGCCTATCGCGATGCAAATCGGCAATTACGACGCCATCACGTTCGATGTCTACGGCACGCTCATCGATTGGGAGCCGGCCATTCTTTCGTTGCTTCGGGAATCGGTCGGTGAGCGCAATCCCAACCTCGACGACAGGGACCTCCTCGATGCCTTCGATCGCGCCCGCGCCCACTACCAGGCTTTGTCACCGGCGCGACCCTACCCGGAAATCCTGCGTTCGGCCTATGCCTACATCGCCAACGAGTATGGCCTTGAACTGGATGTTGAGGCTCAGAGCCGATTCGGCCAATCCGTCCCGAGCTGGCAGCCCTATCCCGACAGCGTCGACGCCCTCGCACGATTGAAGGATCACTGCGTGCTTGGGGCCTTGACCAATATGGACGACCGCTCCTTCGCGGCCAGCCACGCCAAGCTTGGCCATTGTTTCGAAATTGTCGTCACCGCCGAGAGGGCCGGCGCCTACAAACCGTCACTCCGGCATTTCGTGCTCGCGCTGACGGATCTGGCGGCCCGTGCCATCCCGCCGCATCGCGTGCTTCACGTCGCGCAAAGTTTGCGTGCCGATGTTCGCCCGGCCAATTTGCTTGGCCAGGATGTCGTTTGGATCAATCGCGAAAACCGCGGGCTGGGCCATACCGGGTTCGGTGCGGAACTGGCCGTTCCCATGGCAACTTACCCAACGATGGAGAGCTTCGTTTCGGCAATCGCCGGATAGGGCACCCGGCCGCCGCCGGGCGGGAAAATGAAAAGCCGCGCCGGGGGCACCGGCGCGGCTTCGTCGTTGGTTCGGGGATGCGGGCGGCGGTTAGCTGCCGGCCTTCTCCGTTTCGCCGGCCGCTTGCGGTGCCGGCTGCGGGATGTAAGCGTAGGGATAGGGCGCATAGCCGTAGGCCGGATAGCCCGCGCCATGGCCGCGGAAGTTCTGGTTCATGGAGAAACCGAACGAACCCGCGGCGTCGCCTTGCGTCCAGCCGTTGCCGTAGCCGTAGGGGCGGTCCCAGGCCCGGGCCGGTACCGGCTGCGGCACGGCGGACATGCGGGTTTCGCGCTGGGCGTCCATGCGGGCTTTCATGTCCTTGCGAAAGGCTTCCATGCCCTTGCGCCGGGCGTCCATGTCCTGGCGCAGGTAAGCCATGTGCTTTTCAGCGGCTTGTTTCTGCGCCGCCATCTGCCTTTCCGCCGCTGCCTTATGCGCCGCCATTTGCTGCTCGGCCGCCGCCTTGTGTGCGGCCATCTGCTTTTCGGCCGCTTGCTTGCGGGCCGTCATGTCGGCGTCGTGCCGTTCGCGCCAGGCCTGCTGTTGCTTGCGGGTCTGGTCGCGCAGCGTATCCATGTAATCGGTGAATTGGCGGCGCTGCTCTTCCATCGCCTTGGCGGCCGGGCTCTGCGGCCCGGCTTGGCGGATGGCGCCTTGGCCGATGGCGTCCGCCGCGTCGGCGGTCTCGGTCGCGGTGGAAAGTGCCGCCGGCGCGGGTTCGGCCTTCGCCGTCCGCACCGCCATGGTCTCGGTCGCCGGTGCGTTGTCGGTGGCGGTCGCGGTGGTCTGGTGCAGCGGCAGGATCGGCCCCTTCAGGGTCCCGACGAGGCCGTCAAGATCGGCCACGTTCGCCACGTCGTCCTTGTAGGCATAGCCGATGCCGATGGCCACGGCGGCCACGGCGGCGGCAGCCGCCCAAGCCAGCTTGCGGCCGGCGGGTTTCTTCTTCGGTGCAGGCATCGGGGTGACCACGCTATCGGTCTTCGCGTCGGCCTTGGTCTCTTCCTCGGCAGGCGCTTCGGCGGCGGGGGCCATGGCCTTGGCGTCGTCGATCAGTTTGGCCGCGCGCGCCGGACCGAAGCCCTTGACCGCGCCGATGGCTTCCGGCGTCGCCGCCGCGATGTCTTCGACCGTCTTGAAGCCGGCTTCGCTCAGCGCTTCGGCGGTCTTCCCGCCGATCCCCGGCAGATCGGTAATCTTGGTCTCACTCATGACAAAACCCTTCCTTGTTTCACCGCCCTGAAGAGCGGATGACAGCAAATTACATTTATTCAGTATTTGCGAATATACAAAGATTCGCAAATAAGTCAACAAGGCTTTTGCGTCTTTTAGGCCACAAAGCGAAGGAAAATAAAGCAATTAAATAGGTTTTTATTGATATTCATAGCGGCCCGACTAAGATTCTCCCCGTATCGCCGTCCTTGCGGCGAAGGCACGCTATTTCACAATCGAATCGGATCTAGACCGGAGCCGATGCCCCTTCGACCGGTGGCGGTTGGAACCGGTCCTCTGTGTGGATGGATATCGTTCCGATGGGTAGTGCTGGAAAATTGGGTTCGTTCCTGAGATTTTTTTAAGTTCTCAATAAAATCAACGGCATCCAACCACCGTTTTTTCACGCGCCCTCCCCGGATGGATAGGTCGCTCGCCGCCGCTCAATCGCCCCGGACCGTCAGCGCGCGACCGTCGTTGATGGCGTCGGAGGGATGCAGAACCACCCGGTCGCCGGCCTTGAGGCCGGACAGCACCTCCGCCTCGCGGCCGTTCTGGTGACCGATGCGGAGCGGCGTCAGGCGTGCCGTTCCCGCCTCATCGACATAGGCGGCCCATTCGTCGCCCACGCGGAACAGCGCCGCCATGGGGGCCTTCAAGACCTTGTCCGCCTGCCATTCGACGATCTCCACCTCGACCCGGAAGCCGTGCCCGAGCGCCTGGGGCAGGGTGTCCGGGTCGGCGAAATCGACGATCACGTCGACGCGCTGCTCGTCGATACCGAGCACCGACGTCTTGGTGTAGCCGAACGGCTCGATGCGGCTGAGCCGGCCCTCGAGGGCCGGACCGCCCCAGTTCTTGATCGACACCGGCGCGCCCGCGCGCACCTTGGCCGCATCGGTGGTCAGGAGATCGACCACCACCTCCAGCCGGCCCGGATTGCCGATCTCCATCAGCGGCGTGCCGGCGGGGACGACGCCTTCGCTCTTGTGCAGGACGCGCAGCACGCGGCCGTCGATGGGCGCGGTGACGTCGACGCAGCACTCCCAGCCCTGGCCGTCGCCGTTCGGCGCCAGCAGCCGGGCGCGGGCCGTCTCCAGTTCGTGCCGGCGGACCTGGGCCTGCGCCTCGACGCTCCGGAGCCGCGCCTGCTTGGTCGCCACTTCCAACTTCGCCAGGTCGAGGTCGCGGGCCGAGATGTTGCCGTTCTTGCTCAGTTTGCGGGCGCGGTCGAGTTCCGAGCGGGCGAAGGAAAGCTCCGCCTTGGCCCGGTCGACGTCGGCGCTGGCCAGCGTCAGCGCATCGGCGGCGGCCTGGGCGGTGGCTTCGGCCTCGGCGCGCGAGCGCCGATCGAGGATGGTCGGGTCGGCGGGCTCGATCACCGCCAGGCGGGTCACGCCGGCGAGGACCTCGTCGCCGGCCTCGGCGTCGATCCGCATCAGTCGGCCGGCCGCCGGTGCCGAGATCACGAACATGTCCTTGACCCGGGTGCGGCCCTCGCTTTCGACGTTGACGGTCATGGCGCCCTCGGTGACGGCGGCAAGGTCGACCGCCACCGGGCGCGGCATGAACGACCAGCCGACGGCGGCCGCCAGCGCCAGCGCCAGCGCGCCCCAAAACAGCGTCCGACCGGATTTTCCTGTTCGCTCTGTGGTCATGTTCCCAGTATCCCAGATTATTCTCGGGTTTTCAGCGCTTTCACCATGTCCAGCCGGCCCAGCCGCCGCGCCACCGCCAGGCCGGACAGCGCCGCCGATAGCAGCACCGTCACCACGGCGCCGCCGTAGGTGCGGGGGCTGACCACCAGCGGCACCCGGTAGAGGTCGGTATCGAGCGACACCGTCCAGGCCCAGGCGAGGCCGTAGCCGAGCACGCAGCCGACCGGCAATGCCACCAGGGTGACGATCGCCATCTCGCCCAACAGGATATAGGCGACCTCGCCCTTGGTGAAGCCGAGCACGCGCATGGAGGCGAGCTCGCGGGCGCGTTCGGACAACGAGATGCGCGCCGCGTTGTAGAGCACGCCCAAGGCGATGATGGCGGCGAAGCCGATGTTGAAGAAAATGGTGATGAACAGGTTTTCCTGCATGGTGTCGCGGAAGCTCTTCAGCGTCGCCGACTTGACCGCCACGCCGGCGACGGCGGGGGTGTCCTTGAGGCGGCGGAAGAAGGCGCCGGTCCGGGCCGGGTCGAGGCGGACGCGCGCGCCGCTCATCCAGCCCTGCTCGCGCATCAACACGCCGAGATGGCCGAAGTCCATGAACGCCGGACTGCCGAGCAGCGTTTCGGAAATCTGCACCACCGGCAGTTCCAGCACCGGGCGGCGCCCTTCCGTGACCCGCGCGATGACCACGTCGCCGATGCCGGCACCCAGCTTCTCGGCCATCTTGCGCGACAGCACCAAGCCGCTTTCCGGCACCGCCACCGGCGCGAAACCCGAGTCCAGGATAGCGTTCAGCGTTGCGCCTGGGATGACGCCGCTCAGGGCCTCCCGTTCTTCACGGCCCTGGAACGTGAGCCGGGCGGCGACGGCGCGGAACGGCTCGGCGGTGAGCACGCCGGGCATGGCCCGGACCGCGTCCAGCGCGCCCGGCCCCTTGGCGTCGGTGAAGGTGATGGTGACGTCCTGGCGTTCGGCGCGGTGGAAACTGATGTCGATCAGGGTTTCCATGGCGTCGATGAAGAACATGGAGCCGATCAGCACGGCAACGGCGGCGGCATTGCCGAGAACGGTCAGGCCGGTGCGCGCCGGCCAGCGCACCAGGTGCCGCGCGATCATGCGGCTCGGTTGGCTCAAGCGCCGGAACCAGGCCTCCAGGCGCGAGCGCGCGTAGCGTGTCGGCGGTGGCGGCGACATGGCCGTCGCCGGGGCCAGCAAGGCGGCGCGGCGGACCGCGCCGGCGGTTCCCACGAGCGCCGCCGCCAGCCCGACGGCGCCGGAGACCAGGAACACGGCGCCGGTGAAATGGAAGTAGAGGAACGGAAAACGGAAGAACTCCTGATAGAGCACGGCCAGTCCGCGGCCCAGCCACATGCCGCCCGCGAAACCGAGCAAGGTGCCGCCGAGCGCGATGACCGCCACCAGCTTCAAATAGTGTGCCGCCACGTCCCAGGTGGAATAGCCGAAGGCCTTGAGGAGCCCGATCTCCTCGCGCTGGGTGTCGATCCAGCGGGTCAGCACCACGTTCAGCAGGAACGCCGCCACCGCCAGGAAGATCGGCGGCACGATGTTGGCCATGTTGCGGAGCTGGTTGATCTCGCCCGACACGTACCAGTCGGACACCTGGTGTTCGCGCCCATAGGCGCCGGTGCCGCCGAAGGGCTCGAGGATGCGGTCGACGGCGTCCATCACCGCCGCCGTGTCGGTGCCGGGATCGACCGAGGCGACGACGTCGTTGAAGGCCGCCTTCATGTCGAAGGCCGCTTCCAGGGCGGCGCGGCTCATCCACAGGATGCCATAGCGGCGGTTGTCGGGGATCATGGCACCGGGCTGGATGGCGTAGATGAACTCCGCCGACAGCACCAGCCCGACCACCCGGAGCGCGCGTTTGCGCCCGTTGAGGACGGCGGTGACGGTGTCGCCGTCCTTCCAGTCGAGGCCATGCGCCTCGGCGAAGGCCTCGCTGACCAGCACTTCGTCGTTGCGGCCGGGCGTCGGCCAGCGGCCTTCGGCCAGGTGCAGCCGGTTGAGGCGTGGTTGATCACCGACCGGATAGGAGAGCACATGGCCCTGCACCGGTTCCGCCAGCGCCGGCATGTCGAGGGTGACCAGCTTCTTGATCCGGGTCTCGGCGAAGCGCAGGCCGGGCACCGCTTCGAGCCGCCTGGCCAGCGTGTTGGGGGCGCGTTTCAAGGGCGCGAAGATCTCGGCGAAGCCGTAACGGTCGTAGTAGGCGGCGCGCGTATCGATGAGCGAACGCAGCATGCCCTCGCTCATCACGTACATGGCGATGCCCGCCGCCAAAACCAGCGCGATGGCCAGTGCCTGCACCCACATGGCGCGGAGGTCGCGCAGCATCTTGCGGTCGAGCGCGCTCACCAGGTGATCTCGGACGGCGGCTTGCGCCGGGCGACGGCGCGGACGTCCTGGATGCGGCCGTCGCCGATGACGATCACCCGGTCGGCCATGTCGGCGATGGCGGCGTTGTGGGTAATGACCGCGGTGGTGGTGCCGAGTTCGCGATTGGTGCGGTCGATGGCCTCCAGCACGAGAGAGCCGGTCTTGGAATCGAGCGCGCCGGTGGGCTCGTCGCACATCAGGATGTCGGGACGCTTGGCGATGGCCCGCGCGATGGCGACGCGCTGCTGCTCGCCGCCGGAGAGCTCGGCAGGGAAGTGGTGCTTCCTGGCCTGCAGCCCGACCAGGTCGAGGGCCTCGCCGGCGGCCATCGGCGCGGCGGCGATCTCGGTCACCAGTTCGACGTTCTCCTCCGCCGTCAGGCTGGCGACCAGGTTGTAGAACTGGAAGACGAAACCCACGTGGTCGCGACGGAAACCGGTCAGTCCGGCGTCGTCCATGGTGGCCAGGTCGGTGCCGGCGAACATCACCGAGCCCTCGCTCGGCCGGTCGAGCCCGCCCAGGATGTTCAAGAGCGTCGACTTGCCGCTGCCGCTGGGGCCCAGCAGCACCACCAGTTCGCCGGTGTAGAGCTCGACGTCGACGCCGGCCAGCGCCGTGACCGTCACATCGCCGGTTCGGTAGGTCTTGGTCAAGCCGCGGGCACGCAGGGTCGGTGTTCGGTCAGCCACGCCGGTGTCTCGAGGTTGCAGAAAGGTCGCGGCAGGGATGATAGCAGGGCCGGCGGCGGGAGCCTAGCTGGCGCCGCGAAGCTCGTGCGCTTCCAGCATCTTCCACATGACGATGGGCACGTCGACGATGCGGTCGCCCGGAATCTCGTAGATGCGGCAGGGCTCCAGCGTCTTGTAGCCGAACACGCCGGGGATGCCGAACAGCACCTGCTCCTCGCCGAAGAAGTTGCGCTCGCAGACGGTGCCGATGGACTCGTCGTCGCGGAACTGCTCGACCTTGCCGCTGTCGACCACGAACATGGCGTTCGCCGGCAGATCCTCAAGGCTCTCGCCGGCGCCGAACTCGTGCAACACCATGGAATCCGAGATGCGGTTCTGGATCGCCGGCGAGACGGATTCGCCGAACAGCCAGGTCTGTTCCAGGATTTCCCGGTTCTTGGCGCGCTGGTCGATCAGGCTGCCGAGGCCGTTGCGGTTGATGACCTCGCGGTAGGCCGGCATGGTGATCCTAAGCGCGCGGACGAAATTGACGGTGCGGTAGGCCGACGGCGACGGCAGGTCGTGGATGCCGTTGTATTCGCCGACCAGCCCGCCGGCCGAGATGACGTTGTAGACGTCGTCCTCGGAGCGGATTTTCTCGACCGTGCCGGTAACCACCAGGAACACCTCGTCCGGGACCTGCCCCTTGCGCAGGATGATCTCGCCCGGCATGAACTCAATGATCGGATTGTTCAGGAGCGTCCGGATATAGTGGCGGTCCATGTCCGGGAAATAGTTGTGCAGGAAGCCGAAGGCGAAGCGGCGCAGGTTGCCGGACGTATCCGCAACCAGGGAATCGACGACGCCGAAGGGCGCGCTGGAGCCGATCTCCTTTTGCTTGTTGGTGAGCGCCTCCGAGCGGTGCGCCAGCACGATCTTGGAGGACTGGTCGGTCTTGAAGTCCTCGACCTCGCCGTGGATCATGCCGCCGCCGATGTCGATCTTCTTCAGGTCCACCGGTGTCAGGTAACTGTTCTTGGCCTTTTCCACGTCGGCCTTGGTCATGCCCGGCGCGCTGTCGTCGTCGGTGACCATGCTGTCCATCACCTTGAACGATGCGATGTCCGCCAGGTGCGCATAGGTCAGGTAGCGGCTCTCCCAGAAGGCACGGAAGATGAAGGCGCTGGTCTCCACCGGATGCGGCGACAGGATCGGCAGCACTTCCAACCCGCCGATGTCGTTCCAGGTGTCGAACTCCAGGTCATGGACGTCGAAGTAGTGGGAAATTTGCCCCTCGTCGATGGACAAGAGCGCAGAGAGTTTCCGGAACACCGAGGTGCGCACCAGCGGCGTGGCGTAGTATTTGATCCGCCGGTCGGTGCGCAGCAGGCTGGTGATGCCGGCAAAGTGGTCGTCGTGGCAATGGGTATGGAAGATGCCTTCGATCTCGTTGACGCCGATGCCGAGCGCCGTGAGGCTGTAGGCGATGTTCGGCCCGGCGTCGATGAGGAAGATCTTGCCCTGGTAGATCAGGATCGAGGCCATGCAGGGACGGTTGATGTCCCAGCCGTCGCCCTGGCCGGAATGCACCACCGAGAAGTAATCGCGCGACACGCTCTGGAATCCGAGCGGATAGGCGGAGCGGTCGTTGCGGCCGCGTTTGATGGTGAGGTCGATGGTCACCGACTCGCCGCCGTAGGAAAGCGTGAACACGTTGCAGTGCTGGCGCTCGATGGTGACGCCGTCGCGGATTTCCACGGGTCCGGTGCCGACGACCCGGTGATCGAGCAGTTCCTCGGTGGGCAGGATGCGGCCGAAGGCGAACTTCAGCTTCATGCGCATGATCATCTCGGCCCGTTCGCGGGTCTCGCCGGCGGCGACGATTTCGTCGACCGAGGCCAGGCCGTAGTTGCCCCGGTAGATGTACTGCATCTGCGCTTCGATCTGGTCCTCGGCGCCGATCAGCATCGGCTTGACGCCGGTGTTGTTGGGGTGTCCCGGAACCAGCATGCCCTGCAGGTAGAGCATCTGCAGCACCGGGAATTCGGCCAGGTTACAGAACTTGCCGTTCTGCAGTGCCACGTCCGAAAGCAGGATGGCGTTGGGGCCGGTCTGGTAGGTGACGCCGTCCTTCTGGGTCGGCACGATGAGACGAAGCCGCATCAGGTGCTTGGTCGCGTCCTCCGGACAGCCGCAGAGCAAAAACAGCTCCGCCTCCGGGACTTCGACCCAGTAGACCCCCTTGATGACTTCCGTCTTCTTTATCTTGCCCATGCGGACAGTATCCCCGGTTCGCACCCGCCGGGTCCAAGCCATGGTAGCGGCTCGGGCGACAAGGCGAAGATTTCGTATGTGGCACCCCGTCACAGTATTCAAGCAAGGGCCTTACGGTATCCTGACACCCATTGCTATGTGTTCCGTCACCGGGAATCAAGCATAGCCTTCACGGCCGCCCGCAGCGCGTGCGAGTGCGCGGTGGCGCGGGGGATTTGCCGGCTCTCATGCCATGCGGCGCGACCCTGGACCCTTCGGCTGGAAACTCGGCGCATAAAGGAAAATAAAGATATTAATAGAAAAATATTGACAAAATTCCTATTTCCCTGTAGAAAGTGATTCGCAGGCGGCAAACAACTGTCCGGCAACCAGGGCTCAGGCTCATCGTCCGGATCTTCCCGAGCGGGATCAGGCGCCCATTTTTTGACGTTCATCGTGAAACTTCAAAATGAACCTGAGGAGCAGGCGCATGATCAATCCCTTTAAACTGAAAGGCCCTTTCGGGGCAAACTACAGCGTCGACGGCGAAGACATCCTTCGCACCAAGAAAGCGCTGCATCAACTCGGACACTTCGAGGAAAAGGAATTCGTTAATCCTTACGCCGACGCGCGCATGATCGACGGGCTCAAGAGCTTCCAGCGTTCGCGCGGCCTCGCGCCCGACGGGGTCATGAAGCCGGACGGCCCGACGGCGAAAGCGCTCGGTGACGCGTTGGACCCTGGACGAGACCATCGAGGGCTTGTTGCCGAACAAAGACCAAAACCGCGTCCGCGACACGTAATCTCGGAACTCCCTGCAGAACGTTGGCGTCGGCCTGACTTGTTGAGCCCGCCACGCGAAAGGCCTATCAAACAGCCAGAGGGCGTACAAGTCGCTTCCTCGGTCTTGGGCAAGGATGCGCTGGATATGGCAACCGATGGCGCGAAATTCCTCGGCCGCCGAGCCGTTGGGAACATCGCATCGAAGCTCGTCCCGGCGATTGTCGGCCAGGAATGGGTGCGCCAGGAAATACGGAAAGGCCGTGAGGGATCCGAAGACCGCAACGAACCGTCTCGCTTGCAAGACCGCCGCACCGCCACCGAACCGATGCCGTCAAGCCCGCCACCGCTGAAGCCCGATGATGGTGACAAGAAAGACAAAGAAGAGTTCCCGGCGGAGGCGCCCGTTTCGGCGAAGACGCCGGCGTCGGAACGTCCGGAAGTGATCGACGATGTCCTCAAGGGATTTCCGAACGGCACGGAAAATCTCGAGCAGTTGTTGATCCTGGAGAGCCGTGGCGACGCACGAACGAAACGGCTCAACAATCACTGTCTCGAAAAGATGCTTAGCGAGGCAAGGGGCCGTGAGAACGTGGATTATGTTGAGCATGTGTCGGGAGCTGTGAGTGTGGAGCTAGGAAAGAAGCCGGAGAAATTGCGTCGTGACGACGAGAGTATTCGCGGCGCTCGATCGGATGCTCAGATCGAGATCACGATGAAAGATGGTACCAAGAGGTATGACGATCTTCAGACCGTCGATCACTATGCCGATAAGAAGACCCTGGTTCCCCGCGAAGCCGACGCCAATGATCGGATTGAATTGCACAAAATAGCTGCTGGAGAAATCGGCGCCATTCTTTCCGTGCTCAAACGGCGGGATCTCAGCGAGGAAGAAGCCATGGCCATCTGCGACCAGATGGTCGAAGAGTTCGCCGACAAGCATTGGGGGCCGAAAAAGTTGAAGGAAGGGGGTTGATTGTCAATAAAAAGAAGAATTATTATATTTTTCTCACGTAAAAAATGCAGGATACATGGAATATCCCGTTTCAGAAAACGACACCCGGTTTCGGGGGCGTCATGTCAATGCCACGGAAGCTGACATGGCAGCGTTCATCGCCGATATGTCGGCGGCGTTCCCCGAGGCCCGGTTGTTCATCGATCTCAATTCGGCGCACAAAGACTATCCCGAGATTCCTCGGGTTGAGGCAGCTCGACTGTATGGTTCTGAGGATAGCTTCATGGTCGTCTTCGATCCAAAGTGGCAAGCCAAGACGGCACCCTACGAGGCGCCGCACAGCGGCTATAATGTTCTGAACGTTCCCTATCCTTTGGTCCGGTTCAAAGGGTGCCGGATTGACGCGATCAATGCCGAGGAACTAGGTCGCACCATCCGCGTATGCCGTGAAGGCATGGTCGATGGGCAATGTGCGAAAGACAACAAGGATGATGCGCGGGTCGTCGACAAGGTCCTGCGCATCCAGCGAAAACATCTCCACAAAAAGGCAGAGGTGTTCGATCTGAAGACCGGAAAATCCCTCGGTATAGATGACTGTACCTACTGGTACGGCCCGGACATGGGGCGGCGCAGCCGTGAGGAGGAAGACCTCTACCTACAAGTCCGCTTTTACCGCGATAGGGGAGAAATCTTGGGGTACAAGGCGCCCGCCTAGTCTCTTTCCACGAATTTTTGGGAACAGAAACCGAACCGCATGGAATACCCTGTCGCATCACGTGATGATGTCCGGTTTCGGGGACGCAATGTCAATGCCACGGAGGCCGACATGGCGGCGTTCTTCGCCGAGATGGTGGCGGCGTTCCCCGAGGCCCGGCTGTTTTACGACCTCAATTCGGCGCACAAAGACTATCCGGAGATTTCACCGGCGGAAGCCGCCCGATTGTACGGCATCGAGAAAAACGTCATGGTCATTTTCGATCCGGAGTGGCGAGCGGTGACGGCACCCTATGAGGTGCCGCACAGCGGTTATAATGTTTTGAACGTTCCCTTTCCTCTGGTCCGGTTTGGATACTGCTGGATCCATGACATCTATGTTGAAGAACTAGGTCGCACCATCCGCGTATGCCGTGAAGGCATGGTCGATGGGCAATGTGCGAAAGACAACAAGGATGATGCGCGGGTCGTCGACAAGGTCCTGCGCATCCAGCGAAAGCATCTCCACAAAAAGGCAGAGGTGTTCGATCTGAAGACCGGAAAATCCCTCGGCATAGATGACTGCACCTATTGGTACGGCCCGGACATGGGGCGGCGCAGCCGTGAAGAGGAAGACCTCTACCTACAAGTCCGCTTTTACCGCGATAGGGGAGAAATTTTGGGGTACAAGGCGCCCGCCTAGTCTCATTCCACGAATTTTTGGGAACAGAAACCGAACCGCATGGAATACCCAGTCGCATCACGTGATGAAGTCCGGTTTCGGGGACGCGATGTCAACGCCACAGAGGCCGACATGGCGGCGTTCTTCGCCGACTTGGTGGCGGCGTTCCCCGCGGCCCGGCTGTTCTATGCCCTTAATTCCGCGCACAAAGACTATCCGGAGATTTCACCGGCGGAAGCCGCCCGATTGTATGGCTCCGAGAAAAACGTAATGGTCATTTTCGATCCGGAGTGGCGAGCGGTGACGGCACCCTACGAGGCGCCGCACAGCGGTTATAACGTTTTGAACGTTCCCTTCCCTCTGGTCCGGTTCGGATACAGCTGTATTCGGACGATTAATGCCGAGGAACTCAAGAGCCCCGTCCGCGTCTGCCGTGAAGGCATGGTCGATGGACAATGTGCGAAAGACAACAAGGATGATGCGCGGGTCGTCGACAAGGTCCTGCGCATCCAGCGAAAGCATCTCCACAAGCAGGCGGAAGTTTTCGATCTGAAGACCGGAAAATCCCTCGGCATAGATGACTGCACCTATTGGTACGGCCCGGACATGGGGCGGCGCAGCCGTGAAGAGGAAGACCTCTACCTACAAGTCCGCTTTTACCGCGATAGGGGGGAAATCTTGGGGTACAAGGCGCCGCCGCCGTAGTGTGCCAACGGCTTTTCGTTCCCGATCACGAAAACGGTGCGGCCGTCAACCGATCCCGAACAAATCCTTCGCCGTTTCGCCCAGGATCATGGTCTTCTGGGCTTCGGTGAAGCCTGAATTCTCGATCACTTTCAAGGGTTCCATGTCGCCGATGGGGAAGGGGTAGTCGGAGCCCATCACCACCTTGTCATGGCCGCAGCACGAACAGAGGAACGTCAGCGCGCCTGGGTCGAACAGCACGCTGTCGAAGTAGAGCTGATTGAAGCCTTCCACCGGGTCGGCGTATTCGCCGGGATGAATTTCGTGGTTGCGTGCCAGGCGGCCGAGCATGAACGGCAGCGCGCCGCCGCCGTGCGAGACGACGCAGCGCATCCCCCGGTACTTGATGAAGTGGCCGGCGAACAGCATCCGTGCCACGGCGGTGGTGGTGTCGGTGCCGCGCCCGACCGCGTTCATCATGGCGTAGTCGTTGAGGCGCGGATCGCCGCAGCCGAACATGGGATGGACGTAGATGGTCGCCTTCAACGCGGCCGCCGCCTCCCAGAAGGGATCGAGGTCCGGGTCGTCCAGGTTGCCCGACGAGCCATGGGGCTGGGTGCCGATCATGGCGCCGTGGAAGCCGTTGGCCAGCGCCTCCTCCAGCACCTTGGCGGCGCGCTTGCCGTCCTGCAACGGAACGGAAGCCAGTGGGTGCAGCCGCGCGATGCTCTCGGTGCCGCCCGCCTGATATTCGTTGAGGAAGCGGCTCCAGGCCTCGCCTTCCTCCGCCGGCAGTTCGTAGCCGAAGCTGTCGAGCCAGCCGCCCACCACCTGGGCGTCGATGTGCTGTTCGTCCATCCATTCGAGGCGCATGTCGGCGTCGCGGAGCTTCGGCGACAGGGGCCGTGTCGGCGCCTGGCCCATGAAGGCGAGGCGGAACTTGCCGTCTTCTTCCAGAAGCTCGACGTTGGGAAAGCGGCCGATTTCCGACTTCAGCGCCGTCAACAGGCTCTGCGGGGTGAAATGCGCGTGGGTGTCGATGATCATGCGTTGGTGTTTCCGTCGTTGATGAGGGCTTCGATCAGGTGGCTGCGCATGGGCAGCTCGTCGATGCAATGGCCGAGGGGGGCGAGCGCGTCGTTGACGGCACTGGCGATGGCCGCCGGCGCGCCGAGGTAGCCGCCTTCGCCCGACCCCTTCTGGCCGTGCGAGGTCAGCGGCGAGGGCGTGCAGTGTTCCACGTCCTTGACCATCGGAATCTCATAGACCGACGGCATCAGGTAGTCGGCGAAGGTGGCGCTCAGGAACTGGCCGTCGGGGCGGTACTGAAACTTCTCATAGAGCGCCGCGCCGATACCGTGCGCGAGGCCCCCGATGACCATGCCGCGGACGATGTCCGGGTTGATCTGGGTGCCGCAGTCGTGGCCGATGACATAGTCCAATACCGAGACATGGCCGGTCTTGGGGTCGATTTCCACGTAGGGCACATGCGCCTGGAACGAGAAGCAGGGATAGATCTGGACCCGCTGGTGCTCGTCCGGCAACTGGCCGCCGCCCGGCACCTGAAACACGTGCTGCGCCTGCAGGCCGGGCTCCATGCCTTCCGGCATCTTGTGGTAGGCCTTGTGGGCGATGAAGCAGATTTCCTTCCAACTGAGCTTGTTGGCGGGATCGCCCTTCTCGAACACCGTGCCTTCGGCGTACTCCAGGTCTTCCACCGGCTTGCCAAGATTGTGCGCGGCGATGGCCATGACCTTGGCCTTCACCTTCTGCGCGGCGGCGGCGGTCGATGAACCGAGCATGATCGCCATGCGGCTGGCGACAGGGCTGCGGGTGATGGGGGAATTAAGCGAGTCGGCATGGACGACGCGGATTTCGTCCGGGTCCATCTCCAGTTCCTCGCCGATGATCGTCGCCACCAGGGTTTCGTGGCCCTGGCCCGACGTGGTCGTGCCGACGACACCGGTAATCAACCCGTCCGGATCGACGCGCAGCTCGGCGCCCTCGGAAAAGGTGGTGATTTCGGCGGACGGGTTCATAAGGTATTCGAAGATGTTGTTGCCGCCGCCGGGTTCCAGGCAGGTGGCGATGCCGATGCCGGCGAGCCGCCCCTCGGCCCGCGCCGCGTCGCGGCGGCGGACCAGATTGTCGTAGTCGGCGGCGTCGAGGGCCTTTTGCAGCACCGTCTGGTAGTCGCCGCTGTCGTAATCGGAACCGGATGGGATCCGGTAGGGGAAGGCATCGGCCGGGATCAGGTTGCGCCGGCGCACCTCGATTCGGTCCATGCCCAGATGCCGGGCGACCTTTTCGACGGCCGATTCGACCATGTAGTTGGTCGGCGATTGGCCGAAGCCGCGCACCGGCACCTGGCCGGTCTTGTTGGTGACGACGGAGATTGCCTCGTACTTGACCGAGTTGATGGTGTAGGGACCGACGATGGCGCTGATCGGCTTGGCCAATTGGAATGGCGCGCGGCCGGGATAGGCGCCGGCATCGTCCAGCGCGCGGATTTTCAAGGAACGGATTTCGCCGTCTTTGTTGAACGCCACTTCGGTATCGAAGATGCGGTCAGGGCCATGGGCATCGCCACTGGTCATGTTGACCAGCCGGTCCTCGATCAGCCGAACCGGGCGTTTCAGCTTGCGCGCCAGGTAACCGACCAGCACCGAATGCTTGATGCCGCGTTTGACGCCGTAGCTGCCGCCCACGTCCACGTCCTGGTTGAGGCGCACGCTGTTCAACGGGATGCGCAGCGTGCTGGAAAGCAGCTCGACGAAGTTGGGCATCTGGATCGACGCCCAGACATCGAGAATCTCGGTGCCCTCGTCCCAGCGCGCCAGCGCGCCGAAGGTCTCGATCGGCACGGTCGACGACCGGCCCCAGCGGACCCGGAACTTGAGCGTCTCGTCGGCGGCGGCGAAGTCCTCGTCGACGGTGCCCCAGTGGAAGTGGCCGTGATAGAGCACGTTGGAGCCGTTGCCGGGATGCACCAGGCGCTCGGTTTCCTCGAAGGCTTCCTCTGGGTCGATCACCGGGTCGAGCGGCTCATAGTCGACCTCGACCAGTTCCGCCGCGTCCTCGGCGATATAGGGGCTGTCGGCGACGACGGCGCAGACCCACTCGCCGGCGTAGCGTGCCTGGCCGACGGCCAGCGGGTACCACTTCACTTCCGGCAGCTTCAGGCCGAAGCGGATGGCATCGCAGTGGGCGGCGATCTCGTCGCCGGTCAAGACCGCGCGCACGCCTTTCATGGCCAGCGCCTCGGTGGCGTCGATGGAGAGAATTTCGGCCCTGGGGTAGGGGCTCTGGACCACGGCCACATGCAGCGTGCCGGGCAACGCCACGTCCTGGACGAACTTGCCCTTGCCGGTGACGAAACGCTTGTCTTCGCGCACGGTGCGTTTGCGCGACACGTATCGGAGATTGGTGGAGCTCATCGGTTGGCCTCCCTGAGGCGTTCGGCCGCCAATTGGATCGCCTCGATGATCTGCACGTAGCCGGTGCAGCGGCAGATGTTGCCGCCGATGGCCTCGCGGATGTCATCCAGCGTGGGATCGGGGTTGTCGCGGAGCAGCGCTTCCGAGGCGATCAGCATGCCCGGAATGCAATAGCCGCACTGCATGGCATGGGCGTCGCGGAAGGCGTCCTGCAAGATGCCGGGCGTGCCGTCTTCTTGTGTTAGCCCCTCGACGGTGGTGACCTCGCGCCCGTCGGCCTGTACCGCCAGCATCAGGCAGGACCGGATCGGCACACCGTCCAGCAAAACCGAGCAGGCGCCGCAGACACCGTGCTCGCAGCCGATGTGGGTGCCGGTGAGCGCCAGCTTGTCGCGCAGGAAATCGACCAGCGTCACGCGCGGCTCGACGGTCTCGGTGTAGCTGTTTCCATTGACGGAAACGGTGATCTCCAGGGTGCTCATGCCGCGCCTCCTTCCGCGTTCCGAAGGGCGTCGGCGAGCGCCCGTTCGCTCAACGCAACCGCGACGCGGCGGCGGTAGGCGGCCGTCGCGTGTTGGTCGTCGCCGGGGTCGATGGCGCCCGGAATCTCGGCCACCGCGCGGCTTAACAGCGCCGCATCCACCTTCTGGCCGGCGAGCATCGCCTCCAGCGCCGGAATGCGCATCGCACGGGCATCGACGCCGGCCAGCGCCAGCGCCACGGTGCGGCAGGTGCCGCCGGAATCCAGCTCGATCCGCGCGGCAGCGGCGACCATGGCGAAATCGCCGTGCCGCTCGCTGACCTCGTGAAAGCCGGTGCCGACCCGCCCGCCCGCCGGGGCCAGCGCATAGTGCAGGCTGACGATCAATTCGTCGGGCTCGCGCGCCGTCATCATCGGCCCGACCAGGAATTCATCGACGCTGATGCGCCGCTCGCCACCCGAGCCCCTGAGCGTCACCTCGGCGTCCATGGCCAATGAGGCGAGCGGAATTTCCGCCGCCGGATCGGCGTGCGCCAGGCTGCCGCCGACGGTGCCGCGGTTGCGCGTCTGGGTATGGCCGACGAAGGAAATGGCCTTGCGCAGCAACGGCAGTTTTTCCGCGACCAGGGCGGAATTCAGCACGTCGACCTGGCGGGTGGCGGCGCCGATGACGATCTCGGTGCCTTTGTCCGCGATGCCGGCGAGTTCGGGAATGTTGTTGATGTCCACCACCCGGTCGGGCCGCGCCATGCGCATGGCCAGCATCGGCACCAGGGTCTGGCCGCCGGCGATGACGACGCTGTCGTCGTCCAGGAGCGCCACGGCTTCGTCGATTGTGGTGGGGCGGGCGTATTCGAAGGGTGCGGGTTTCAAGGCTCAGTTCTCCCGCCAGCGTTTGACGGCGCCGACGTCGATATCGAAATGATCCAACGTGCGGCCGACGGTATGGTCGATCATCTGTTCAAGGGACTCCGGTTTTGCGTAAAAAGCGGGGACGGGCGGTGCGATGATGGCGCCCATTTCGGTCGCCTGTGCCATGTTGCGAAGATGGCCGAGGTGCAGCGGCGATTCGCGCACCATCAGCACCAGCTTGCGGCGCTCCTTCAGCACCACGTCGGCGGCGCGGGTCAGTAGCGTCGAGGTGACGCCGCCGGCGATCTCGGCCAGGGTGCGCACCGAGCAGGGCGCGATGACCATGCCCAGCGTCTTCACCGAACCGCTGGAAATGGCGGCGCCGATGTCGTCTTGCTTGTAGTTGACGTCGGCCAGGTCGCGGATCGCCGCGATCTTCATGTCGGTCTCGTGGGCGATGGTGATCTCAGCCGACCGGGACATCACCAAATGAGTTTCGATATTCGTCGGTTGCAATAATTGCAACAGTCGAATGCCGTAAATTACCCCGGACGCGCCGGATATTCCGACCACCAGTCGTCGAGGCGTCACATCTGTCTCGATATCAGCAATCATTGCCACATGGATCCTCCCTGATGCAATAGAGGCCACATCCTAATCGTCTGTGCAAGTGGGGGATGGAATTTCTTGGGCGTTCCGCTAGCCTGCACATGGGCAAAGGGAGGAATACCGTGTTCGACAATATTCGCCGCGATCTCGATCTGCGGCCGTGGCTTCGGCGGCTCGCCGAAACCGGCCGGCTCGCCATCGCCAAGCCCGGTGTCGGGTTGAAATTCGAACTGGCCGCTATCGCCAATCGACTGGACGGCCGCCAGGCGAGCCTGTTTCCCAATCCGGGCGGCCAGGATGGCGCCGTGGTTTCGGGGCTGATTTCGGATCGCGCCTGGATGGCCGAGGTGCTCGGCCTGGAAAGCGAGGCCGATCTGGTGCCGGCCTACCAGGACGCGGTGGCCAATCCGATCCCCTGGCAGGAGGTCGCGACCCCGCCCTGCCAACAGGTCGTGCACGAGGACCCGGACCTGGGGAAACTGCTGCCGATCCCGACCCACAACGAACTCGACAGCGGCCCCTACATTTCCGCCGGCCTCGCCATCACCCGCAATCCCCGCAACGGGATACAGAACGTCTCCATCCACCGGCTGCAGCTTTCCGGGCCGAATGAACTCGGTGCCTTGATCCTGCCGCGCCACACGCTGACCTATTTCGAAATGGGCGAGGACGACGGCATCGACCTGGATATCGCCATCGTCATCGGCGCCAGCCCGGCGGCGCTTTTGGCCTCGCAGGCCGTGGTGCCGATCGACTTCGACGAACTGACCATCGCCGGCGCTTTGGGCGGCGCGCCGGTGGAGGTGGCCAAGTGCCTGGGCAGCGAGATCCGCGTGCCGGCCAACGCCGAGATCGTGCTCGAGGGCAAGATCCTGGCCAAGGCGCGCGCGCCCGAAGGCCCCTTCGGCGAATTCCCACAGTATTACGGCGCGCGCGCCGAGCGCCACGTGATCCGGGTCGAGCGGGTAACGCACCGCGAGGACCCCATTTACCACACCATCACCGGTGGTCGGTTGGAGCACTTGCTGCTCGGCGCCATCCCGCGCGAAAGCACCATTCTGACGACGCTGCAACGCTCGTTCCCTTGCGTGCGCGACGTGCACCTCTCGGTCGGCGGCACCATGCGCTACCACCTCTATGTGCAGGTGGAGAAACCCAAGGCCGGCGAGGCCAAGAACGTGCTCGCCGCCGCCTTGGGCGCGCACTACGACATCAAGCACGTGGTCGTGGTCGACACCGACGTCGATATCTTCGATGCGGAAAAGGTCGAGTGGGCCGTCGCCACCCGGTTCCAGGCGCACCGCGACCTGGTGGTGATCGAGGGGGCCCAGGGATCCAAGCTGGACCCGACCACGGACGACGAGGGGGTCGGCTCGAAGATGGGTCTGGATGCGACCATCCCCGCCGGCGCGTCGGAGTTCACCTTCACCACCATCCGGGTGCCCGGCGAGGCGGAGGTCGATCTCGACGCCGCCATCGACGCCGGCGCCAAGGTATCGGACATCGTCAAGGATGGCGGCTGACACGCAATCGCATATCGGTCGGGCCCGGCTTCGGGTCGAGGACGCGGCGCTGCTCACGGGCGCCGGGCAGTTTGTCGACGACCTGGCCGAACCGCCCGGCTGCCTGCACGCGGCGGTCCTGCGCTCGCCCCATGCGCATGCGCTGATCCGCGGCATCGACACGGAAAAGGCCCGGGAAATGCCGGGGGTCGCCTGCGTGCTCACCGGCGAGGATTTGGCCGAGGTCTCGTTGCCGCTGGTGGCCGGGCTGAAGCTGCCGATGCAATGCTGGCCGATGGCGGTGGAGAAGGTCCGTTATGCCGGCGAACCGGTGGCCGTCGTCGTGGCCGCCAGCCGCTACGTCGCCGAGGATGCCCTCGATGCGATCCGTGTCGACTACCAGCCGCTGGCGCCGGTGGTGAGCGCGTTGGAAGCCCTGGAGCCGGAAAGTTCGCTGCTGCATGACGAGGTCGGCGCCAATCTGGTCAACGACCGCCGCTTCCGTTACGGCGCCCCCGATGCTGCCTTCGCCGGCGCCGAGCGCGTGGTGGAGATCACCGTCGACTACCCACGCAACGCCGTCACCCCCATTGAGTGCTACGGTGTCATCGCGCGCTTCGACCCGCACGGCGACGCCTTCGATATCACCGCCAACTTTCAGGGGCCGTTCTCCATGCATGCGGTGATGGCGCGTTCGCTGAAGGTGCCGGGCAACCGGCTCAGGCTCAGGACGCCGCCCGATTCCGGCGGCAGCTTCGGCGTCAAGCAGGGCGTCTTCCCCTATGTGGTGCTGATGGCCATCGCCGCGCGCAAGGCGGGCCGGCCGGTGAAATGGGTGGAGGATCGCCTGGAGCACCTGGGCGCCTCGGTCTCGGCCACCAACCGGCGCATCACCTTGAAGGCGGCGGTCGCGGCCGATGGCCGGATCACGGCGCTCGACTGGGATCAGGTCGAGGACGTCGGCGCCTATATCCGAGCCCCGGAGCCGGCGACGCTGTATCGCATGCACGGCAACATGACCGGTGCCTACGACATCCAAAACGTTGCCATCCGCAACCGCATCGTCGTCACCAACAAGACGCCGACCGGGCTCAATCGCGGCTTCGGCGGGCCGCAAGTCTACTTCGCGCTGGAACGCCTGGCGGCTAAGATCGCCACCGAACTTGGCCTGGAACCCGTGGACGTGATCCGCCGCAACCTGATCGCGGCGGATGCTTTCCCCTACCGCACGGCCACCGGCGCGCTCTACGATTCCGGCGACTACCAGCGTGCGTTGGCGCTGGCGCTGGAGAGCGACATTTATAAAGAGATGCTCGCCCGGCGCGGTGCCGCGCGGGCCGAGGGGCGGCTCTACGGCATCGGGCTCGCCGCCGTGGTCGAGCCTTCGGTCTCCAACATGGGCTACGTTTCCACCGTGATGACGCCTGAGGAGCGCGCCAGGGCCGGCCCCAAGAACGGCGCCCAGGCGACGGCGACGGTGAGGCTCGACCCCTTGGGCGGCGTCGGCGTGCAGGTGGCCTCCGTGCCGCAGGGCCAGGGCCACCGGACCGTTCTGGGCCAGGTGGTGGGTGATGTCTTGGGGCTCGACCCCCGCCAGGTCGCGGTGATGACGGAGCTTGATACCGCGCGCGATGCCTGGACCATCGCGTCGGGCAACTACGCAAGCCGGTTCGCCGCTGCCGTCGCCGGCACCGCCAAGCTCGCCGCGGAGCGCCTGCGCGACAAGCTCGCCGTGATCGCGGCCGCGCAATTGAACGTGCGCCCGGAAGAGGTCGTCTTTTCCGAGGGGAAAGCCGCCGCCGCTTCCAACCCGGAAAATGCCATTCCCTTCGCCCGATTGGCCGCCACCAGCCACTGGGCGCCCGGGACGGTACCGGACGGCGCCGAACAGGCCTTGAGCGAGACCGTCTACTGGACGCCGCCGGAACTGACTGCGCCCGATGCCGACGACCGGGTCAACTCTTCGCTCTGCCACGGTTTCATTTTCGACGTCTGCGGCGTCGAGGTGGAGCAAGCGAGCGGGCGCGTGAATATCGACCGCTATCTCACGGTGCACGATTGCGGCCGCATCCTGCACCCCGAGATGGTCGACGGCCAGGTGCGCGGCGGTTTTGCCAATGCAGTCGGCGCCGCGCTGTACGAGGAATACACCTACGGTTCCGACGGCAGCTTCCGCGCCGGCACCTTCGCCGACTACCTGGTGCCGACGGCGCTGGAAATCCCGGCGCCGGAAATCATGCACCTGGAGACGCCGTCGCCGTTCACGCCGCTTGGCGCCAAAGGCGTCGGCGAGGGCAATTGCATGTCGACGCCGGTGGCGCTGGCCAACGCGGTTTCCGACGCGCTCGGGCGCGAGGTGACGGCGCTGCCGCTGACGCCGGACCGGGTGCGTGCGCTGATCGATGAGGCCGAACCGCCGGCCCCCGCCGGCTCGGAGGCCATGCCGGAACCGGAAGGGGCGCGGACGCTCCGGGGCGAGGGCGAGGAACGATTCGCCATCAGCCGCGATGCCCTGTGGGCGACGCTGCTCGATCCTGACACGCTTGAGGCCATCGTGCCCGGCTGCCACGCGGTGGAGCGGGTGTCCGAGCACCAGTTCCATGCCGACGTGACGCTCGGCGTCGGGCCGGTGAAGGACCGCTACAAGGTGGAAGTGCTGCTGTCCGACCTGGAGCCGCCGCAATCGGCGACCCTGTCGGCGACGGCGACCGGAGCGCTCGGGTCCGGCACCGGCACCGGCCACGTATTCCTGGTGGAGACCCCGGAAGGCGGCTCACGCCTGGTCTACCGCTACCAGGCCAGTGTCGGCGGCAAGGTCGCGGCAGTCGGCGGGCGCCTGCTGGACGGCGCGGCGCGCATGGTGATCGGTCAGTTCTTCCGCGCGCTTGGCCGCCATGCGGACGACGGAAGGCGGCGCGGCATTTGGGCGTGGCTGATGGCGTTGCTGTCCGGGAGCCGGCGATGAAACCGGCACCCTTCGATTTCGTCCTGGCGGAGAACGTCGAACAGGCGCTCGCCGTCCTCGCCCAGGAGGGCGACGCGGCGCGCGTGCTTGCGGGTGGGCAGTCGCTGGTGCCGATGCTGAACATGCGTCTCGCACGGCCGGGGGTGGTGGTGGATATTTCCCGCGTCGCGGATTTCCACGCGATCCACGCCAGCGGCGGTGCGATTACCGTGCCGGCCATGGCGCGCCAGGCGGATCTGCTGGCGTATCCGCATCTGGCCGACAGCCACCCGCTTTTGGCCCAGGCGTTGCCCTGGGTCGGCCATCCGCAGACCCGCGCGCAAGGAACGGTCTGCGGCTCGCTCGCGCATGCGGACCCGAGCGCCGAACTACCGCTCATGTTGACCGCGCTCGACGGCACGGTGATGCTGCGTTCGCGCCGCGGTCGCCGTGAGCTCCCGGCGGCGGATTTTTTCCAGGGCCTGATGACCACCGACTGTGCCGCCGATGAAATGATCGAACAGGTGCGCTTCCCGGCGCGGCGTCCCGGTGCGGGCTATGCCTTCCGGGAGTTTTCGCGCCGCGACGGCGATTTCGCCATCGTCGCCTGCGCGGCGGTGGCCACCGCCGACGGCATCGAATTGACGCTCGGCGGGGTCGGCGACCGGCCGCATCGCCGGGTTTGGGACCGGCTCACGGGCTCGGCGTTGGACGATGCCTTGAACGAATTCGCCTGGCAGTCGGGTGCCCGCGACGACCAGCACGCCAGCGCCCGGCTAAGGCGCGACCTGGTGCGCTCGCTCGGCCGCCAGACCATCGAGGAGGCGCTCGCATGCGCAGGATGAAAGCGGGAACCGAAGTGCAGGTGACCATGCGCCTGAACGGCCTGCCGATCTCCGGACGGGCGGAGCCACGGATGCTGCTTTCCGATTTCCTCCGCCACGAACTCGGCATGACCGGAACCCACGTGGGCTGCGAGCACGGCGTCTGCGGTGCCTGCACGGTGCGCATCGACGGCCGCACGGCGCGCGCTTGCCTGACCTTCGCCGTGCAGGCGGACGGCCGCACCGTCGAGACGGTCGAGGGCCTGGCGCCGGAAGCGGGCCGGCTGTCGGTCCTGCAAGATGCCTTCAAGCGTCACTTTGCCCTGCAATGCGGCTATTGCACGCCGGGGATCTTGATGTCGCTCGATACCCTGCTTCGCGACGAGCCCGACGCGGACGAAGCGCGGATCACCGACGTGTTGGGCGGGCACCTCTGCCGCTGCACGGGCTACCGGCCGATCGTCGCGGCGGCGCTGGACGCGGCGGCACGGCTCAGGGGGGACGCGGAAGATGTTTGATCTGGGCACCAGTTTCCTGGCCAGCGTCGAGCGCGACGGCGATGCGCTGGCCATCGTCGACGGGGACCTTCGCCTCACCTACGCCGAATGGTACCGCCACGTCAGCGCCACCGCCGAACGGATCGAGGGCCTCGGCCTCGGCGCCGGCGATCATCTGGTGACGGCGTTGCAGAACCGCTGGGAGGCGGCGACGATCCACTGGGCCTGTCAGTTCTTGGGCGTCATCGTCACGCCGTTCAACTGGCGCGCCACACGCGACGAACTGGGTTTCGTCATCGCCAACGCCGAAGCCAAGGCCTGCATCGCCGAAGCCGTTACCCGCGATGCCGCCAAGGGGCACGGCGTGCCGGTCGTCGACCTGGACGCGACGGCGTTCTGTGAGGTCTCCGAAACCGCTACCGATATCCGCCCCGGCGCCGATGCCCGTGCCTGGTCGCTGATGCTCTACACGTCCGGCACCACCGGCAACCCCAAGGGGGTGCCGCGCCGCCATGATGCGGAACGCGCGGCGGCGGTCGCGCACGTGGCGCAGAACACCTACCGGCAGGGGGAGCGTACGCTCGGCGTCATGCCGCTCTACCACACCATGGGGGTGCGCTCGCTCTTGGCCTCGTCGCTGATCGGCGGCGCCTTCATCTGCCAGCGCCGGTTCAATGCGGCGGAGGCTCTGCAGTTGATCGAGGGCGAACGGCTGACCAACCTCTACCTGGTGCCGACCCTCTATCACGACGTGCTGCATCATCCGGATTTTGCCGGCACCGACATATCGTCGGTGGACTTCCTCGGTTTTGCCGGGGCTTCCATGACCGACGGGCTGTTGCAGGCTCTCGACAAGGCCTTCAAGCCGAAGCTGTTCGTCAACCACTACGGATCGTCGGAAATCTACACCTTCACCATCGACCAGAACGCCACCGCCAAACCGGGCTCGGCCGGCCGCGCCGGGCTTAATCAGCGAATCCGCGTCGTGCAGTTGGGCGAGGGCGACCCCGATGTCCGGGCCGCGCCCGGCGAGGAAGGCGAGATCATCGCGACGCTCGCCGGCGACGAGGCCTTCGAGGGCTACTGGAAACGCCCCGACGCCGACGAGAAGGCGCTTCGGCAGGGCTGGTACTTCACCGGCGACAGCGGCTACATGGACGCCGACGGCGATCTCTTCGTCACCGGGCGGGTCGACGACATGATCATCACCGGCGGCGAGAACGTCTCGCCCGTCGAGATCGAAAGCTGCCTTTCGCTGCACGGTGGCGTCGGCGAGGTCGCCGTGGCGGGCCTCGCGGACGAGCGCTGGGGCCAGGTGGTCACCGCCTTCATCGTCGCCAAGAATCGTGTGACCGAAAAGGATTTGGATGCACATTGCAAGGCATCGGGTCTTGCCAATTTCAAGCGCCCGCGCCGTTATGTGTTTCTCGAGCAATTGCCGAAATCACCGGTCGGCAAGCTTCTGCGCCGCAAGCTGGTGGCCGGTGAGTACAAGGAAATCTGAAGACCCCCAAGGAGACGACGACCATGCCGACAGAAGACATTGAAGACCTGAATGGAATGGCCTTCGACGGGTTCACCGTCGAGATCGACGCCGACAGGCAGCGCGGCGATATTGTGCTCGACCGCGGCGACATGAACACCATTTCCATCGAAGAGCGCGACCAGTTGCGCCATGTCTTCGAGACCCTGGACCGCGACGACCGGGTGCGGGTCATCGTACTTCGCGCCGTCGGGCCGAACTTTTCCTCGGGCGGCTTCATCCGCGGTTTCTTGGAGGCATCGCCGGAACTGGTCTCCAACCTGGCCGACAACATCGCCGCGCCGGCGCGCTGTTCGAAGCCGGTGATCGCCGCCAACCGGGGCTATTGCTTCGGGGTCGGGTTCGAGATTTCGCTGGCCTGCGATTTCCGCATCGCGTCGGAGACCGTGCAGTATTCGTTGCCGGAACAAAAGCTCGGCCAGATTCCGGGCTCCGGCGGATCGGCGCGCCTGCAAAAGATCGTCGGCATTACGCGGACCAAGGATATCGTCATGCGCTCGAAGCGCATCAAGGCGCAGCAGGCCTTGGATTGGGGCATCGCCAACGAAATGGTGCCTGATGCCGAGTTGGAGGCCGCGACGGACGCGTTGGTGGCCGAGCTCTGTACCTTTGCGCCCCTGGCGCAGCGCACGGCCAAGCGGCTTTTGAACGAGACCGAGGACGCCTTCCTCACCACCGCCATCCAGTTGGAGGGCCACGCCTATTCACGCCTGCGCCAGTCCGACGACTTCCGCGAGGGCGTCGAGGCCTTCCATGAAAAGCGGAAACCCGAATTCAAGGGGTCTTGATCTAGTGGCCTTGCCCGCGAATTTGGCTGAGGCTGGCGCCCGCCGTCAGCGCCTCGATCGGTAGCATCAGTTCGATCATCGCCGGCCCGCCCGTCGCCAGCGCGGCGTCGAGGGCGGGCTTGAACTGCGCCGTCTCGGTCACGCGCGCGGCAAACCAGCCGTAACCCTCGGCGATGGCAACGAAGTCCGGGTTGGCGAGATCGGTGGCGTAGACGCGCTCCGGATAGGCGCGTTCCTGGTGCATGCGGATGGCGCCGTAGGAGCCGTTGTTCACCACCAGCGCCAGCACCGGCAGGTTGTAGGCCCTGGCCGTCGCCATTTCCTGGATGGTCATCTGCAAACACCCGTCGCCGGCCACCGCCACGGCCTGGCGGGTCGGGTCCTCCATCGCCGCGGCGATGGCGGCGGGAAGGCCGTAGCCCATGGAACCGCTGGTCGGCGCCAACTGCGTGCGGTAGCGGCGAAAAGCGAAATAGCGGTGTATCCAGCCGGCATAGTTGCCGGCACCGTTGGCGATGACGGCGTTGTCGGCCAACGTGTCGCGTAGCGTCAGAACCGCGTCCGCCAACTGCACGTCGCCGGGAATGGGTTTCGGTTTGGCGAAGGCCTTGTAGACGTCGCCGGCCTCGCGGAACCAGTCTTCTCGGGCTTCGGCGCCGGCGACGGTCTCGGTGGCTAGGGCGGCGACGAACGTGCGCGGATCGCAACAGACCGGCACGTCGGCCTGGTAGATCTTGTGCAGTTCCTCGCCCGCCGGGTGCACGTGCACCAAGGTCTGGTCCGGGTTCGGCGCTCGCAGGATGGTGTAGGCGCCGGTAGTGTGCTCGTCCAGGCGCGCGCCGACGGAGAATATCAAATCGGCCGAACTGGCCAGCTTTTTCAGGGCCGGGTCCATGCCGATGCCGAGATGCCCGGCGTAGCCTTCCATCAGGTTGTCGCAGAAGTCCTGGCAGCGGAACGCCGTCGCCACCGGGATATGCGCGCGGCGCGCGAATGCCTCGAACTGTTGGCGGGTCTCGTCCGACCAGAGGCTGCCGCCGACGATGGCGAGCGGCCGCTTGGCGCGCGAGAGCGCGGCGATGACGGCGTCGATACGTTCCGCCGTCGGCGCGGTCATCGGCGTGTCCGGTTTTTCTTCGGCGACGGTGAGGTGGACCGCGTCATGCAGCATGTCTTCCGGCAGGCCGACCACCACCGGGCCCGGACGTCCGCCTTTCGCCGTGGCATAGGCGCGGGTCACGATTTCGGCCAGGCGGGCGGGGTCCTCGACCGTCACTGCCCATTTGGCGACTCCGCCGAAGAACTTGCCGACGTCGATTTCCTGGAATGCCTCGCGCCCGGCGTAGCCGCGCGGAATCAGGCCGACGAAAGCGATCATCGGGGTCGAGTCCTGCTGCGCGGTGTGCAGCCCGGCCATGGCGTTGGCGCCGCCCGGTCCGCGCGCCAGCATCAGTACGCCGGGCTCTCCGGTGAGCTTTGCCTCGGCCTCCGCCATGAACGACGCGCCGCCCTCCTGGCGGGTGACCACGTAGTCGATATCGTTGGCGGTGCTCATCTCGTCGAGGGCCGAAACGAAGCTTTCTCCCGGCACGCCATAGATACGCCTGACCCCCAGCCGACGCAGCGTAGACACCAGCAGGCCGGCCCCATTCCCTTGAAATTCCATCATAAATTCGCCCCTCATGTGTCCGGATCATGACCATCGCGAAAAGCATTTGAAATTTTGGCCACCGTGATAACGTTGAACGCCGCAACTCTCAGATGCAAGCCAAGAAGGTCGCCAAACGTGCTTACCTTGCCCTCGATCCTGCAGAACACCATCAGGCTCTATGGCCGCAGCCCGGCGATTTCGGATGACGCGGGAAACCTCACCTGGGCCGAGTACGGCACCTTCATCGCGCGCGGCGCGGGGATGCTTGAGAGCCTCGGTATCGGCCGCGGTGAACGCTTCGCCGTCATTGCGCGCAACTGCCATCATCTGGGCGAGTTGATCTATGCCGGCTACTGGTCGGGCCGGATCCCGGTGCCGATCAACTACCGCCTGGCGCCGGCGGAGGTCGCCGCCATCCTGGCCGATTCCGAATGCCGCCACCTGGCCATCGATCCGGTCTTCGTGAAGCTCCTGGACGCGCCCGAGCTTGCCGGCTGGCGCGAGCGTTCGTTCCAACTGGGCCCCGAGGACGCCGACACCGGACTTCGGAAGTACCCGGACTTGCGCGACGCCGCCGAGCCGATGGTGCCGATCCATGCCGAGGAGCACGACGACGCCCTGATGCTCTACACCGGCGGCACCACGGGTGCCGGCAAGGGCGTGCGCATCTCCAACCGCAACATCGTCTCCAACGCTTTGCAGATCATGCAGGTGATGCGGCCGCACCTGGACGACGTCTACCTGCATTCGACTCCCATGTTCCATGCCGCCGAGGTGAAATCGACCATCTTCACCATGTTCGGATCGAGCCATTGTTACCTGCCGGAGTTCACGCCGAAGGCGTTCCTTGCCGCCATCGAGCGCCACAAGGCGACGGTCGCGGGCCTGGTGCCGACGACGTTGCTGCGCGTGTTGGAGGAGCCGGGCTTTAAGGATTTCGACCTCTCCAGCCTGCGATTGATCAGCTACGGTACCTCGCCGATCCTGCCCGCCGTCGTGCGCCGCGCCGCCGAGGCCTTTCCCGGCACTGGCTTCCAGCAGTGCTACGGCCTGACCGAATGCTCGCCCTACCTCGCCATGCTGGACGAGGAGGCGCACGTGCGCGGCCTCAACGGAGAGGAACACCTGCTCACCTCCGCCGGCCGGCCGGTGCCGGGGGTGGACCTCCGTATCCTCGACGACGACGGCAACGAACTTCCCACCGGCGAGGTCGGCGAGGTGGTGGTGCGCGGCCCGCAGATTTCCCAGGGCTACCACAACCGCCCGGTGGAGAACGAGGCGGCGTTCCGCGACGGCGGCTTTCACACCGGCGACGTCGGCAAGCTCGATGAGGAGGGATTTCTCTACATCCTGGACCGCAAGCGCGACATGATCATTACCGGCGGCGAAAACGTCTATACCCGCGAGGTCGAGGAGGTGCTCGGCCGTCATTCGGGGGTCAAGGAAATCTCGGTGATCGGCGTGCCGCACCGGGACTACGGCGAGGCGCTGTTCGCGGTGATCGTGCCGGCGGACGGCTGGACGCCCTCGGCCGATGAACTGATCGAACACTGCCGGCCGCTGTTGGGCGGCTACAAGATCCCCCGACAGATGGCCTTCGTCGACGAATTGCCGAAAAGCGCCATGGGCAAGGTGCTCAAGGGCGATCTTCGCGACATCTATGCAACACAAACGGAAGAACGGGAGAAAGCATCATGATCGACGGTCTGGAAGTGGGCATGAGCCGCACCGCGCGCTATGAAATCGATACCGATCGGACCATCGGCTTCATGGGCGAGGACCTTCGCGTCTATGCCACGCCGTGGATGGTGCGCGACATGGAGAACACCTGCCGGCTGTTCATCGACGAATTCACCGGCGACGACCTCAACTCCGTCGGCGCGCGGGTCGAGATCGACCACATGGGTCCGACCCTGATCGGCATGTGGGTGGACATCACCGTCACCGTCACCGAAGTGAAGGGCCCCAAGGTCGCCTTCGAGTTCGAGGTGCACGACGCCCTCGACCAGGTCGGGCGCGGCAATCACCTGCGCTTCGTCGTTCCTCTCGACAAACAGAAGGAGCGCCTGGTCGCCAAGCGCGCCAAGGCGGACGAGGCGGCGGGCTCATGACCCCGCCGGATGGCGACAGTCCGGGCGGCGAACGCCGCAAGGTCCCCATCTACTGCAACCAGTGCGTCTGCGGCCCGGACCTGTTCAAGGTCGAGGTCGAGGACGGCGTGGCGCGCGCCATCGAACCTAACTTCGATGTCGCCGACCAGCATCCGGGCCACGGGCGGGTCTGCGTCAAGGCCTATGGGCTGATCCAGAAGACCTACAACCCGAACCGCGTGCTCAAGCCCATGAAGCGGACCAATCCGCAAAAGGGCCGCGAACACGATCCTGGCTTCGTCGAGATTTCCTGGGACGAGGCGCTGGAAATGGTGGCATCACGGCTGCGCACGATCCGCGCTGAGGGCATGCGCGACGAGGAGGGCTACCCCAAGGTCGCCATCACCTTCGGCGGCGGCGGCACGCCGACCCGCTACATGGGCGCCTTCCCGGCCTTTCTCTCGGCCTGGGGGGTCGCCGATTTCGGTTTCGGTTCGGGCCAGGGCGCCAAGTGCTACCACTCCGAACATCTCTATGGCGAGCTCTGGCACCGGGCCTTCACTGTGGTCGTGGATTCACGCAATTGCGACTACATCATCAACTTCGGCAACAACCAGGAAGCGTCGAGCGGCGTCTGCGGCGTTTGGCGCCAGGCCGACGCGCGGGTCAAGGGCACCAAGCGGATCCAGGTGGAGCCGCACATGTCGGTTACCGGCGCGCTGTCCGCCGAGTGGGTGCCGATCAAACCGAAAACCGATCCGGCCTTTCTGTTTGCGCTGATCCATCATGTTATTTGCGAGCGCGACTGGAAGGCAATTTGTGATATCCCGTTCCTGGGATTCGAGACCAATTCACCCTACCTGGTCGGGCCCAACGGCTTCTTCCTGCGCGATCCCGAAACCCGCAAGCCCCTGATCTGGGACCTGGCCGACGGGCGCGCCAAGCCCTTCGACGCTGAAATCCAAGAGCCGGCCCTCGAAGGGACCTTCACGCTGGCCGGCATCGAGGAAGGCGGCGACGGCGAGGAGTGGGTACACGAGGCGGCGGAAGCCAAGCCTTCGTTCCAGCTCCTGATCGAGCACATGCAGGCGTTCACGCCGGAATGGGCGGAGGGCGAATGCGACGTGGCGGCAGACACCATCCGCCGCGTCGCCGACGAATTCGTCGCCCACGCCAAGGTCGGCGAAACCATCGAGATCGAGGGCGAGACCCTGCCGCTCCGCCCCGTCGGCATCATGCTCGGCAAGGGCATCAACAACGGTTGGGGCGGCTATCACATGATGTGGGGACGCTCGGTGCTGGCCTGCCTGGTCGGCGCGCTGGAGGTGCCGGGCGGCACGTTGGGCACCAAGGTGCGCCTGAACCGGCCGGCCAACAACCGCCTCAACAGCGCCCAACCCGGCCCCGACGGCTTCATGCGCTATCCCTTCAATCCGACCGACAAGGAATCGTGGCAGTCCAAGCCCTCCATCCGCAACGGCTTCGCCACGTTGGTGCCGCTCGCCGGCAATTCGCCCTGGTCGGCGGCCTTGGGGCCGGCGCACCTGCCGTGGCTGTTCCAGAAAAAACAGCCTGAGGCCTGGCCGCGCCAGACCCTGCCGGAAATGTGGATCTGTTACCGCACCAATCCGGCGATCTCGTCGTGGAACGCGCCGGAAGTGGCGAACCGCATCGCCGAGTTCCCGTTCACGGTGGCCTTTGCCTATACGCTGGACGAGACCAACTACATGGCCGACGTGCTGCTCCCCGATGCCAATGATCTCGAGAGCCTGCAACTCAGCCGCTGCGGCGGTACCGGATCGGGCGAGAACTTCTGGTGGGATCACGGCTGGGCCGTGCGCCAGCCGGCGGTGGCGCCCGCCGGCGAATGCCGCGACATGACCGACATCGCCACCGAACTGGCCGAGCGCACCGGTCTGCTGGCGGAATACAACGCCGCCCTCAACAAGGGTTCCGCCGGCATGCGGCTGACGGGTGAGGGCTTTGACTATTCCCTCGATGCCGAACGCGCACACAGCTGCGAGGAAATCTGGGATGCAGTCGCCAAGGCCGCCAGCCACGAGTTGAGCGGCGGCGAGGAGGTGCACGGCATTGACTGGTTCCGCGAACACGGCGTCATGCTCCGGCCGTTCTCGCAGTTGGAATGGTATCTGGCGCCGCGCCTTAAGAAGACCGGGCTGCGTTTCGAGATTCCGTACCAGGAGCGGATCAAGCGCCACGGCGTGCAACTGGGCCGGCGGCTGCACGAACACGGCATCGAATGGTGGGATCACCAGTTGACCGAATACGAGCCGCTTCCCGATTACGAGCGTTTCCCCGACATCTGGACCAACTACGCGAGCGAGGTCGGCCGCGATCCCGACGAGTTCCCGTTCTGGGCGCTGACGGCGCGCTCCATGCAATATTCCTGGGGTGCCAATGTCGGCATTCCGCTGATCCGCGAGGTGGCGACCAACATCGTCGGGCACGAGGGCGTCATTATCAACCGCACCCGGGCACGCGCGATGGGTATCCAGGACGGCGATCCGATTACCATCGAATCGGCGGTCGGGGTCACCACCAGCCGCGCGCAGTTGCGCGAAGGCATCCGCCCCGACACCATCCTGATGATCGGCCAGTTTGATCACTGGGTGACACCGGTGGCCAAGGACTTCGATCTCGCCAGCCTCAATTCCGTCACCGCGCTTGCGGTGTCGCTCACCGACGCGACCGGTTCCGGCGCCGACTTGATGCGCGTCTCCGTCAGGAAAGGCCGTCCCGCATGACCGCTTGGGGGATGACCGTCGATCTCAACCGTTGCGTCGGGTGCCAGACCTGTACCATCGCCTGCAAGCATGCCAATGCGACGCCGCCGGGCGTGCAGTGGCGCCGGGTCATTGACGTGGAACTGGGCCGCTTTCCGGACGTGGAACGGCTGTTCGTGGTTACCGGCTGCCAGCATTGCGAAAATCCGCCGTGCACGCCGGTTTGTCCGACCGGCGCCACGGCCAGGCGCGAGGACGGCCTGGTTACCATCGACTACGATCTCTGCATCGGCTGTGCGTCCTGCGTCGTCGCCTGCCCCTACCAGGCGCGCACCATCAAGCACGAACGCGAGTGGTACTACGGCGATGCGGCCACGGCGCAGGAACTGCAACGCCCGCACGAGGAACGCATGGGCGTCGCCACCAAATGCACCTTCTGCATCGAACGCATCGACACCGCAATTCATGACGGGCGCAAACCCGGCGTCGACTTCGACGTGACGCCGGCTTGCGTCGCGTCATGCATTTCCCAGGCGCTGAAGTTCGGCGATTACGACGAGCCCGAAAGCGACGTCTCGAAATTGGTGCGGGACAACAAGACCTTCCGGATGCATGAGGAACTCGGCACCCGGCCGCGTGTCCGCTACCTCTATGAGGTGCCGCAAACCACGCCCGGGCGCGACACCGGCGACGACGATTCCGACGACGCCATGCTTTCCGACCCGGCGAACCCGCTGGTCGGCAAGCGCCAGGACTTCTGGGACTACCGCGCGGCCATGAACTTTGCGCTTGGCGGCATGGCGGCGGGGCTCGCGGTGGTGGCCTGGCTTGCCCATCTGCAGGGCGCCGTCGGCACGGAGAAGCTCCTCGGCGCCTATGCCTCCGCCGGTGCGATCATGGCCGTCGGTCTGTTTTTCGTGTTCCTGAAGCTCGGCCGCAAGATGCGTTTCTTATACGTGCTGTTGCGTCCGCAAAGCTCGTGGATGACGCGCGAGACCTATTGCGTGGCGCTGTTCTACCCGGCCGTGGCGGCGACGATCTATTGGGGCCATCCGGCGGCCATGGCACTGGCTGCCGTCGCGGCGGCGGCGTTCCTGGTCTCGCAGGCGAAGATCCTGCACATGGCCAAGGGTATTCCGGCCTGGCGCGCGCCCTTGGTGCCATGGATGCTGGTCGCCACGGGGTTGTTCGAAGGCACGGCTCTCTTGAGCCTCATCACCAACGGCGCCATCGCCGGTCTTTCCTGGCTCGGCCTGGCTTTGGGGATCGTGAACGCCATGCTCTGGCAGCACTACCGCCGCACCGCGCGGGCGCGCGGCATCGGGCCACTGTCCGCCCGGGACATTGACGAATTGCAACCGGTGGTCCTGTGGGCCGGCTACGTGCTCAGTGCGGCGCTGTTCGGAATCGGCGTGATCGTGTCGAACGCGGCACTGATTGCCGGCCTGATCGCCATCGCCGGGGGCTTCTTCTGGAAGTATCTGCTGGTCACCAAGGTCTGCCATCAGCAAGGCTTCGCGTTGCCCAAAGTGCCCAGCCGAGGGTCCGGGCGCAAGGCCGCGCCCGGCAGTCCGGTGGAGACCCTATAGAAAAAATCAATACCATGTAATGCAAAGCCATCTTGCGCCCGACGGGGTCGATACCTACGCTTTCGAAGCCTGAGAACCCGCAATTTCCAATTGACCGGAATGCGCCGGGAGAAAAGAAGGCTTACGAACGGGAGGCTTTTGCGTGGGTGCCGAACGGTCATTCGCGAAGGAAGTGGAGCAGCTTCGCCTGGGCGAGGGGGATATCTTCCGTGGCGAGGGTATCCTTGCGGTCACCAAGGCACTTTTGCAATCGGGTGTCACCTATGTCGGCGGCTACCAAGGCGCGCCGGTTTCGCACCTGATCGACGTACTGGTCGACGCCGAGGACATGATGTCCGAGATGGGGGTGCACGTGGAAACCTGCACCAATGAAGCCTCGGCGGCGGCCATGCTGGGCGCGTCGGTGAACTATCCGGTGCGCGGCGCCGTGACGTGGAAATCCATCGTCGGCACCAACGTCGCTTCCGACGGCCTTTCCAACCTGGCGTCACCGGGCGTCATCGGCGGTGCCTTGATCGTCGTCGGCGAGGACTACGGCGAGGGCGCCAGCGTCATCCAGGAACGCACCCACGCGGTGGCCATGAAGTCATCGATGTGGCTGCTCGACCCACGCCCCAATCTGCCGAGCATCGTCGACATGGTGGAGCACGGTTTCGCCCTTTCCGAGGCCTCCAACACGCCGGTGTTCCTGGAGCTCCGTATCCGCGCCTGCCACGTGCAGGGCGAGTTCACCGCCAAGGACAACGTCAAGCCGGCGATCAACGCGCGTGACGGCCTCACGGCTGCTGCCAAGTTCGACTACGCGCACCTGCCGCACCCGCCGGTGACCTACGCCCAGGAAATCGCCAAGGTCACCGAACGCCTGCCCAAGGCCCAGGCCTATATCCTGGAACACGGCCTGAACGAGGTTTTCGACGGCGAGATGTCCGACATTGGCATCATCGTTCAGGGCGGGCTCTATAATGTCTTGCTGCGCCGCCTCGCGGGCCTCGGTCTCGCCGATGCCTTCGGACACTCGAAAGTGCCGATGCTGGCGCTCAACGTCACCCATCCGCTGGTGCCCGACCAGATCACCGACTTTTGCCAGGGCAAGAAGGCAGTCCTGGTGCTGGAGGAAGGCAACCCCGAATTCATCGAGCACCAGATCAACACCGCGCTGCGCAAGGCCGGGTCGGAGACCCGTATCCTCGGCAAGGAGGTGATGCCGCCGGCCGGCGAGTACACGGCCGAGGCCCTGGACCAGGGCCTGTCGGCGTTTCTCGATGCCGTCGGTATCGCGCATCCCGAGGTGGCGCCCAAGGCGGCGCTGCGCGAAGCCGGGCTGGAAGCGCTCGGCCGGCCGTTGCCGCCGCGCCCGCCCGGGTTCTGCACCGGATGCCCCGAGCGCCCCGTCTATTCCGCCATCAAGGTGCTGGAAGCCGAGATCGGCAAGGTCCATATCGCCGCTGACATCGGCTGCCATTCCTTCGCCACCTTCGAGCCGTTCTCGCTCGGCAATTCGATCCTCGGCTACGGCATGTCGCTGGCGTCGGCCGCCGCCGTGGCGCCGTTCCAGGACAAGCGCTCGATCTCGATCATGGGCGACGGCGGCTTTTGGCACAACGGGCTCACGTCGGGGGTCATCAGCGCGCTGTTGAACCAGGGCGATTCGATCCTGATCATCATGCAGAACGGCTATACCTCGGCCACCGGCCAGCAGTTCATTCCCTCCAGCGCCAAGGCGCGCGGCGACTTCGCGCCGGGCATGACCATCGCCGAAACGCTCTCGGGGCTCGGTATTTCGTGGCTGCGCACGGTCTACACCTATGGTGTGTCGGAAATGATCGAGACGCTGCGCGACGCGCTGACGACGCCGCACAAGGGCCTCAAGGTGATTATCGCCGACGGCGAATGCCAACTCGCGCGCCAGCGCCGGCTGCGCGAGGATCGCGCCGAGGCGCTGAAACGGGGCCGGCGCGTGGCGCTGCCGCGCTTCGACGTCGATCCCGACATCTGCACCGGCGATCATGCCTGCATCCGGTTGTCGGGATGCCCGTCGCTGACCCTGGCGCCGAACCCCGACCCGCTGAAGGCCGACCCCATCGCCTTCATCGCCGAGACCTGCGTCGGCTGCGGGCTCTGCGGCGCCGCCGTGCAGGCCGACGGGCTCTGTCCGTCGTTCTCCAAGACCGAAACCGTGTTCAACCCGACTGCCGGCGAGCGGTTTGCCGCCAAGTGGCGCGAGAACGCCATCGGCCTGATGGCGGGAGGTGGCCGGTGAGCGCCGCGCGCCCGCTGACGCTGTTGATCGCCGCGCTCGGTGGCGAGGGCGGCGGCGTCCTGACCGATTGGGTCGTGGCGGCGGCGCACGCGGCCGGTTATCCGGTGCAGGCGACCTCGGTGCCGGGCGTCGCGCAGCGCACCGGAGCGACCACCTACTACATGGAGATCTGGCCCGAGCCCGTCGCCGATCTGGGCGGACGGCAGCCGGTCTTCTGCCTCGTACCGGCGCCCGGCGAGGTCGATATCGTCGCCGCGACGGAGCTCTTGGAAGCCGGGCGCTGCATCATGAACGGCTTCGTCACGCCTGATCGCACCCACCTGATCGCGTCCACGCACCGCATGTACACGACGCTCGAGAAGATGGCGGCGGGTGACGGCCGGCTTGATCCGGAGGCCTTGCAGCGCGCGGCGCAGGCGCGTTCCAAGTCCGCCCTGCTGGCCGATCTCGGCGCCGTCGCCGGCGAGAGCGGCGCCTTCATCAACGCCGTGGTGCTGGGCGCCATCGCCGCCACCGGGCTCTTGCCGATGAGCGCCCAAGACTTCGAGGCCGCCATCCGCGCCACGGGCAAGGCGGTGGAGGGCAACCTGCGCGGCTTCCAGGCCGGCCTCGCCGCCGCCGGCGCGCCCGCGTCCGAGAACGCGGCCCCGGTGTTGGAGGACCTCGACGCCATCACCGCCGAGGCCGTCGCGCGTCTGACCGACTTCCAGGACAAGGCCTATGCGGACCTCTACGACCGGCGCCTGGCGCCGTTCAAGCCGCTGGACCTCCGGCTGGCGGCCGCGGTGGGGCGCAACCTGGCGCTGCGCATGGCCTACGGCGACATCATCCGGGTCGCGCAGATCAAGATCCGCCGCCGGCCCAAGCCGGGTGCGGCGGACGGTGTTCAGCACGTGACCCAGTATTTCCGCCCCGGATTGCAGGAGGTCTGCGACATCCTGCCGCCGGCGCTGGCCCGGCGCTGGCTGGCGAAGGCCGAAGCGGACACCGACGGCGCGCCCCGGCAATGGCCGATGCAACTCCGTACCACCACCGTTTGGGGCTTCACGCGGCTCTGGCTGCTGGCGAAGCTGCGGCCCTGGCGGCGGCGGACCTACCGCTTCGGCGTCGAGCAGCGGGCCATCGAGGCCTGGCTGGCGGACGTGCGCGTTGCGGCCGATCTGGACGTCGAGCTGGCCATCGAAGCGGCGGAGATGACGCGCCTGATCAAGGGCTACGGCAAGACCCACGCACGTGGGATCGAGAATTTCGAGCGGCTGCGCGCCCATGCGTTGCAGCCCGCTTTGAATGGCGGCATGGACCCGCAGAAGGCGGTTTTGGAAAGCCGGTCGGCCGTGCAAGCGGCCATGGCGGGCGTCCCCGACGCCTGATTGTGCTATCGTTTCCGCTAAAGCCCCCGAGGAAGGGGCGAACGGCGGGATTAACAGGGTCGATCGTGACCACGCAGAAAACTGGGAGAAACAGGTATGCAGAAATTTTCGTTGAAAACCCTCGCCGGCGGATTGGCGCTCGGTTTGGCGCTCGGCCTGCCGAGCCTCGGCAACGCCGCCGAATTCACCTTCAAGCTGCACCACTTCGCGCCGCCGAAGGCGCCGACCAACGCCGCGCTGGCGGTGCCGTGGGCGAAGCGCATCGAGAAGGCGTCCGGCGGGCGCATCAAGATCGACGTCTATCCGTCCATGCAACTGGGCGGCAAGCCGCCGCAACTGATCCAGCAGGTGAAGGACGGCGTCGCCGACATCGTCTGGACGCTGCCCGGTTACAGCCCCGGCCGCTTCCTCAATCACGAGGTGTTCGAACTGCCGTTCATGCACACCACCACCTACGCCACCAACATGGCCATGCAGGACTTCATGGCCAAGCACGGCGAGGAGTACAAGGACATCAAGGTGCTGATGTTCCACGTGCATGCCGGCCAGGTGTTCCATTCGGTCGATCCGATCCGCACCGCCGACGATCTCGCCGGCCACAAGGTCCGCACGCCGACCCGAACCGGCGGCTGGGTGATCGAGGCGCTGGGCTCCACGCCGATCGGCGTGCCGGTGCCGAAGATCCCGGAAATGCTGACCAAGAAGATCGTCGACACCGTGATCATCCCCTACGAGATCGCGCTGCCGTTGAAGGTGCATGAGATGGTCGACAACCACATGACCTTCGACGACCCGGCCAACCCGCGCATCAACACGTCGGTGTTCCTGTTCGCCATGAACAAGGCCAAGTACGATGCGCTGCCGGCCGATCTGAAGAAGGTCATTGACGACAACTCCGGGCGCGCCCTGGCCATCGAGATGGCCAAGGTCTGGGATGCCGTCGAAGTGCCGGGCGAGGCCGCGGCGAGGAAGTCGGGCACCATCTACAAGATGCCCTTGAGCGAGGTGCTGAAGGTGCGCGCCAAGGTCGAGCAGCCGGTCATCGACCGCTGGAAGAAAGTCGCCGCCGAGAAAGGCGTCGACGGCCAGGCGCTGATCGACGAGGCCCGCGGCCTGATCGCCAAGTATTCCAAGTAAGGCGGTCAGACCTTTTCGAGTGAAAGACATCATTTATGTCTGACGTGAACACTCTCGTCTCGCGGCCGGCCGATCCGGTCGGCCGCGTTCTTTTATCCATTTCCTACTGGTTGGCGGTGGCCGGCGGCGTTTTGATGGCCGGGCTCGCCACCATGGTGATCGTCAGCGTGCTCGGCCGGGCACTGTTTTCCGCGCCCATCTACGGCGACTTCGAGATGGTCGCCATGGGCAACGCCGTGGCGGTGTCGCTGTTCCTGCCCTACTGCCAACTGAAGAAGGCCAACGTGGTCGTCGATTTGTTCATGTCGTGGGCGCCGGACAAGGTGCAGAGCCGCATGGACGGCGTCGGCTCGCTGATCTTGCTGGCGATTTCCGCCATGCTCACCTGGCGGCTGTGGGTCGGCACCTTCGAGATGCATGAGGTGCACGAGACCACCATGATCCTCGGCATCACCATCTGGTGGGCCTTTCCGCCGATCACGCTGTCGTTCGCGGTGCTCACGCTCGCCTGCCTTTACACGGCGGTGACCGAACTCCGGGGGCCGGCGGAATGAGCAGTTTCGAAATCGCCATCCTGGGGCTGGTCATCCTGTTCGCCCTGATGATGCTGCGCGTGCCCGTCGCGGTGGCGATGATGACGGTCGGCATCGGCGGCTACGTCTCCATCACCGGCTGGCTGCCGCTGTTGAGCTACACCAAGACCTCGGTCTACTGGAAGTTCGCCTCCTACGACCTGTCGGTGATCCCCATGTTCCTGCTGATGGGGCAGTTCGCCAGCCAGGCGGGGCTCAGCCGGTCCTTGTTCACCGCCGCCAATACCTTCCTCGGCCACCGGAAGGGCGGCGTCGCCATGGCCGCCATCGGCGGCTGCGCGGGCTTCGGCGCGATCTGCGGCTCGTCGCTGGCCACTGCCGCGACCATGGGCCAGGTGGCGCTGCCGGAACTGAAACGCTACAACTACTCGGGCGCCCTGGCCACCGGCGCGCTCGCCGCCGGCGGCACCCTCGGCATCCTGATCCCGCCGTCCGTCGTCTTGGTGATCTTCGCCATCGTCGTCGAGGCCAACATCATCTCCATGTTCCAGGCGGCCTTTGTGCCCGGCATCCTCGCCGCGCTCGGCTATATCCTGACCATCGCCATCTATGTCCGCATCCGCCCGGAAGCCGGACCCGTCGGCCCGCGCTCCACCGGCGCCCAGCGCCTCCGGGCATTCTTCGAGACCTGGCCGGTGATGATGATCTTCATCGTCGTCATCGGCGGCATTTACCTCGGCGTCTTCACGCCCACCGAGGGTGCCGCCTTCGGCGCCATGGGCACGCTCCTGATCGCCGTTTGGAAGGGCGGGCTCAGGTTTCAGGGCTTCATCGAATGCGTGGTCTCGGCGGCGGCGGCCAGCGCCATGATCTTCATGGTGCTGCTGGGTGCCGACTTCTTCAATTCCTTCCTGGCGCTTTCCAGGATGCCGGCGGAACTGGCAGACCTGATCCAGTCCAGCGGGCTTTCGCCGATCTCCATCCTCTTGATCATCGTCGTCATCTACCTGGTGCTCGGCTGTTTCATGGACTCGCTGGCGATGATCTTGCTGACCGTGCCGATCTTCTGGCCGGTGGTGTCGGGCCTGGATTTCGGCATGCCCGAGGACGACCTGAAGATGTGGTTCGGCATCGTCTCGCTGATCGTCGTCGAGGTCGGGCTGATCACGCCGCCGGTGGGGCTCAACGTCTTCATCATCAACTCGCTGGCCCAGGGCACGCGCATGAAGGAGACCTTCATCGGCGTGATGCCGTTCCTGGCCTCCGACCTGGTCCGCGTCGGTCTCTTGATCGGCTTCCCGACGCTGACGCTGTGGCTGCCGCACCTGTTGAAGTAGCCCCGGCCGCCGGCCCATTCTTCGACACGGCGCTTCGCGCCTGCTCAGAATGAGGTGGTTCCATTGGCTCCGTCCTCATCCTGAGCAGGGCCGATGGCCCGTGTCGAAGGATCATGGCCGACAACCTTTGTCCGCCTATGGGCTCATCCCGAAAATTCGTTTCGGCAGCGTTTTTCACTGGTTGGAACCTCTTGATTACAAACGATTCCTAAAAAAAACTCAGGAACGAACCCAATTTTTCCCACCTCGTCGAAACGGCCGCCATCGACATTCCCGTAAACGCGGCAGGCCATGCGATGCTGTCGGTATCGTGCCACTCCGCAATACCGGTCCCAACCCTCCCGCGCGACCGCGATTTCGGCGGCGGGCATCGGTTCCGGCGTCTCTCTGATTCGATTGTGAAATAGCGTGCCTGTGCCGGCTGTTCGGCACTGCGAATCGGCACTATACCATAAAACCTAATAAATGCAATAAATTCCTATTCAACAAAGCTCGGCACTCTCGCCAATCGCCGGATAGTGTAACGGTCGGCTCGAACGGGGGTTGGCGCCCGGACGCGGCGAGTGCCTTTTTGCCATCAGAAGCATTGACTTTTCGCCCAGGCCGTCTATATGCGTCGCGTATACGTTACATTCGTTTGGTGTTACCTGATCCGACCGGTGCGCCGTTTAGCTGAGTTACCCCCTGACAATGTGATCGTAAAACCGGCCGCGCCTGCACATGGTGTGCGGAGCGGATACAAACGCCTGTTAGAGGAATTAACTATGGCTAATGGTACTGTTAAGTGGTTCAACCCGACCAAGGGTTTTGGTTTCATCGAACCTGAGGATGGCAGCAAGGACGCATTCGTCCATATTTCGGCCGTCGAACGCGCCGGGCTGCGGACTCTCACCGAAGGGCAGAAAGTTGCCTATGAAGTCGAAGCCGGCCGTGACGGCAAGTCGTCCGCCGAAAATCTGTCGCTGATCGACTGATCTCGCCAGCTCCCGCTCCCGACTGGTTCGGGAGCGGGAATTTGCGCGCTTCGCCGGTACGTGGAAGCAGAGCTCAAACAGAGCGAGATGATTGCCATATCGGACCCTGTGTTCGGTCGGTTGCCGGACGGGCAGATAGATAACCGCACAGGAAGAAAAAAATGGCCAGAAAACCCAACTACCAATTCGACCGCATGGAACGAGAACGCCTCAAGGCCGCCAAGAAGGCCGAGCGGGCCGCTTTGAAAGAGGAAGCCCGCAAAAAGAAAACCGAGGAATCGGAATCCGGCGACGCTCCCAGCGACGTTCCCAACGACGGCGAATAACGAAACCAAACGCTTATTTACGGCGCGCTCCAACGCCGCCGTCTCAATTGCCCGCGTGCCGGCTTTCCGCCGCACCCCCGCGGTCGGTCGGCGGCAAGCGCCGGACCGGCGCCGACGGTGCCTACGCAACAGGCCGTGCGCGTGCCGTGGCAGGACCGCCGCCACCCAGTGGTCCGAGCTTTAACCAGTTGAAAACGGAGAAAACGATATGGGACGCAGGAGTACCAAAGGCAAGAGCGCGGCGTTCAGGATGTTCAATGTGACCTACGCGGATGGAACCCAGACATCCAATCGCCGGGTCGCGGTCGAACAGCTCGATCAGTCGTTCGGCGAAGACCTTATCGATTTGGCGCGTGTGGCCATCCAGGCGCAGGACGACGAGATCGCGCAACGATCCAACCAAAAACGCGCCAAGATCGAGGGCATTTCCGAGGCTTGATCGAATTGGCGGTTTCCGGCCGGAAGCCGCCCTTGGCCTTCAGGCCGCTGAAGAATCCCAGCCCCTAATCCTCTCCGAATCGCGCCTTGACCTCTTCCGGCACCGGTTCCGCCTTGATCCCGTTCGGATGGTCGGGGTCGACCACGACCCAGGCGCGAACCTCGTGGCCCTCGACGCAGACATGACCTTTGTTGGTGATGGTGTGCTTGATCCGGAACGACGATCGCCCCCAGCGCTCGATGCCGCTTTCCACGGTGATGACGTCCTGGAAGCGCGACGGGCGCGTGAACTTGGCCCCGGCGTCGAGGATCGGGATGCCGACCATGTGGTCGTCCTTGAACAGCTCCGCCAGGTTGAGCCCGACCGAATCAAACAGTTTGGTCGTCGAGACGTCGAACCACTTGAAATAGTTCGGGTAGAAGACGATGACGGCCGGATCGCAGTCGCCCCAGTGGATTTCGATGTCGGTCTTGTGGGTTTTCATCGCATCCTTCCGTGGTATCCGTGAATAGGATTTTCCGCGCCGATCGGGCCGCCTACTGCCAGCCGGGCTGCACGCCGCCGGCGATGCCGATGCCGCCCCGGGACGGTACGCGCTCGATGGCGAAGCCCTGGTTGTACGACGCCCGGACGACGATGATGAACTTCATCGCCCAGCCGGCGCCGGCTGCCGCCAGTCCCGCCAGCGCGGCGGTGAAGGCGGCCTGTTCGGTGAACAGGAGTGCGGCGGCGGCAAGCCCCGCCGGCAACAGGTGCCCGCCGATCAGGATGCCGGGATGGGTCGCGGCCAGTACCCGGTTGGTCATTTCCGGCGCGCCCGCCGAAAGCCGCGCGCGATAGGCCATCCACGATAACGCCCGCAAGCCCACCAATCCCAGCACCGCCCAAAGCAACGTTTCTCGCAAGCCCCCCAACGGGACCGGGAACATCGCCGATGCGGCCAGCGCCAAACCGGCACCTTCCGTGAGCCCGGTCGTGACGATCAGCGGCAGGCTCGATCGCGTGCGCCAGGCCGGGATGCCCTTGGCCTCGGTCAGGATGCGCCCTTGCGCGTAGACGAAAGCGAGTCCCAGCAGCCCGGCGGCCCAGGCGAGCCCGTCGATGCCGGTCCAGACGGCGGCCAGCGCCACGGGGAAGAACAGCGCGCCGACCATGGCTTCGCGCGTCATCCAGGACGTCTGCGGGTGGAAGAAGACGTTCAGGGGCGCGCGGAACGGCCGGCCGGTTTCCAGGAACACCATGAACAGCCCGAGCGCCACCGAGGCCATCGCCGCCAAGTGCAGCCCGCCCGATTTCACCCCCAGGAAAGCCGCCAGCGCCCCCATGACCGCAAGCCCGGCGCCGGTGCCGCCGCCGATGAAATTGCCCGCCGCGCGCCAGTCCCAGTGCTGTTGCAGCCACGGCTTGACGCCGAGGTCCGCGTGCTTGTCGACGGTCCTGGCCATTTCCGTGCCGGCCGGGTCGTCCAGGTCCTTGTTGCCGTAGACGTAGTGGAAGTTCGGATCGGTGCCGAGCTCGGCGTGCATCTTGAAGGTGTGGGAATTGGCCAGCAGCTTGGAGACGTTGCTGTCCGGATCGTTGGCGTCGCCGAAATGCAGCGCGTCGGCGATGCAGGCGTTGACGCAGGCCGGCGTGGCGCGCGGATCGACGCCCGGCGTGAGATCGTTCTCCAAGCCGAAATCGATACGGTCCGCGCACCAGGTGCATTTCTGCGCGACGCCAAGGCGCGCCGGGTCTTCGCGCTCGGCCTCGTTCTTCATCTTGGCGCCGGCATAAGCGAAACGCGGCTGCTGCACCTTGTAGCGCGCCTGGTAGGGGCAGGCGACGGCGCAATAGGCGCAGCCGATGCAGATGTCGTAGTCGATGGTGACGATGCCGTCGGCGCGCTGGCCGGTGGCCGTCGACGGGCAGACATGCATGCAGGGCGGATCGGAACAGTGCATGCAGCCGACCGGCACGAAGGTGCGGCGCACCTCGGGGAAGGTGCCGCTCTCGATGTCGAGCACGCGGCGCCACTGCACGGCCGGCGAGGTGGCGTTGGCGTGCTTGCACGCCGCCGTACAGGTCTGGCAGCCGACGCAGCGCTCGAGGTCGGCGACCATGGTCCAGCGCTTGGTCGGGTCGCCGATGTGCGAATTTGGAGCGCTCATGCGCCATCCCCGATCTTGCGAATGTTGACCTTCACCAGATCGGCGCCCGAACCGGTGGCGTCGGTGAGGTCCAGCAGCATGGGCATCAGCTTGTTCATGGAAGGCACGTCGAAGTCCTTGGCCAGGGGTGTCTTCCAGTGGTTGAACTGGGCGATCATCAGGATGGTGTCGGGGCGGATGCCCTGGCGCAGGACGGCGCGGCCGCGGGTCGAATTGAGGGGCGAGGTCACCTCGATGCGGTCGCCGTCCTCGATGCCCAGTTCGGCGGCCATCTGGGCGTTGATGATGATGCCTTCGTGGCCGGCGATGTTGCCCGCCACCTCCTTGATCATCTGGATGCCGACGTTGCCGCCCCAGGAATACTGCATGGATCGGCTGGTCAGCAGCCAGAAGGGATAGTCGTCGATATCGACGTTGAAGTTGGTCGCCAATGCGGTCTCCCAGATGCCCGGGAAATCGTGCCACGACGGCAAAGGCTCGTATTCGCGCAACTGCTTGTCCCACCAGGTGATGCCCATTTCGTGCAGCCGGTTGCCGAGCTCGCGCCCGATGCGGGTCAGGCGTTCCTGGTAGGGGAGCTCGAAGCGGATTCCCTGGTCTTCCAGGCTCGGGAACAGGTACCAGTTGATGCGGTCGTAGGGGCCGACCTTGTAGCCGTGCTCCTTGAAGTAATCGAGGCCGACGATGTCCTCGCCGCCGCTCAGCTCCGCCGACGCGGCCTTGCAACAGGCATCCCAGATTTCCTCGACGCCGTGTTCCTTCTTGGTATCGAGGGAGAAGTCGTAACCCTCGCCGAACAGCCGAATGCCCGCGGCCCCTTTGTTGACGGCGGTGAGGAATTCCTCCAGCAGCCCGGTTCGCTTGGCGATCTCCTGGGATATCCAGGTGAAGTCGCGGGCCTCGCCCTGGACGCCGGCGACCGGCTGGCGCAGCGCGAAGCCGGCGGTGTCCCAGAACTGCTCGATATACTTGGTGCCGCCGACGCGGATCAGTTGCAGCCCTTCCAAATCGGTGCAGTCCGGCAGCAATACGTCGGCGAAGTGGTTGGTCTCGTCCATGGTATAGGCGAAGCAGACGATGAACGGGAAGTTGGCGAGCACGTCGTTGATGCCGTCGGTGTCCCAGAACGAGATCGCCGGGTTGGTGCGGTAGCAGAACCAGACGTCCGGCGGCGTCGATTTCGGGAACTTGTCGGGCGCGTGCTTCTGTGCCATCCAGGCGAAATGCGTCGGTCCCAGCGCCGGCGACCAGGCACTGTCGGCGACCAGCGGCACCAGGGTCGAGTGCGCGTTCCGGATCTGCGGCTGGGCGCGCCAGTTCTCCTTGTCGGTGGGGTTCCAGGGATAGACCATGAAGCCGTCCTCGCCGGGCAGAACCGATGCCTGGCGCGACGTCGCCGGCCGGTTCAGGCGCACCGTTGTCCCCAGCGTGCCGCCCGGCACCTCCAGCGATCCGGTCATGCAGGCCAGTTGCGTACGCGCCCAGCAGGACTCGTAGCCGCCCCAGCCGTTGTTGACGGTTTTGCCCAAGTGAATGCTGACTGGGCGCAGCGGCAGCGTGCGGCCGCTTACCTCGATGGTTTCGCCGATGCGCGCGTGATCGAGGAATTCCTTGGAGATGCGGCGGATGGTCTCGGCCGAAACGCCGCAAATCTCCGCCGCCCACTCGGGCGTGTATCCGGCCACGTGGTCGGCCAGCACCTGGTGCGCGGTCCGCGCCTCGGCGGTGTTGTGGGTCCAAATCCGGTCGTCGGGCCCGATCTCGACGCCGGCGACGGTATAGCTGCCCAACAGCGCCGGCACCGTGTCCGGCGTGTCATGGGGCAGGGCGGCGCCGGTGCGGTCGTCCCACAAAAGCGGCTTTCGCGTCGCCGTGTCGCGCATGTAATAGCCGTTCGGCCCGACCAGGTAGGGCGACGAGGTATGGTCGCGCAGGAATTTGAGATCGAGCTTGTCGCCGTGTTCGAAGATCAATTCGTGGATCATGGCGAACATGAAGGCGGGGTCGGTCTTGGGCTTGATCGGCACCCATTCGGCCGAACAGGCCCCGGTGATGGAAAGATGCGGTTCCACCTGCACGCGCTTGATGCCGCGCGCCCGCGCATCCGCGTGGCGCTTGACCCCGACGACGCCGCCGGACGCCTCCACGTTGCCGCCGAACGACAGCACGTATTCGCAGGTCGGTGTATCGGGACAGACCGTGAAGGCCCGGTGCCAGAGCTCGCCGTAGAGATGTTCCGAGTGCGTGCACTTGACGCCTTGCCCCGACCCGAACGACAGGTCCACCACCTTCCAGGCACTGAGGAAGGCGGGGAAGGCGCCCATGTAGGAGGTCGGCGTGCCGCCGCCGCCGAAGCTCGCGGCGACGCGCGGATAGCCGCTTTCGTCGGTCAAGCCCTTGGCCTTGGCGGCGTTCAGTTTGTCCGCCACCAGGTCGAGCGCCTCGTCCCACGAGATCGGCACGAAGCCCGGGTCCTCGTCCTGGCCCTTCTTTGGATTCGTGCGCTTCATCGGGGTGAGCACGCGGTTCGGGTTGTAGGTCTTCTGCACCAGGCCGTAGGCCTTGACGCAGGCGCGCCCGCAGCCGGGATGGATGTCCTTGGCGTCGAACAAGGGTTCGACCTCGGTGGCGACGCCGTCCTGGACCCGCACGGTAAGGAAATCCGGCCCCGCCACGCATTGGTAGCAATAGGTGGGAACCCGCTTGTCGCTGGCGCCGCTCGGCGTGCTCATGCCATCCGTCCCCCGTGGTTTCCCTGTTCCGGAGGGTAGGTTTCGCCCGCCCGCCGTTCAAGCTCGCATTGCTGCGCCTAATATTGGTTTTACCTATACCAGATCGTCCGGCGCACGGGAATCCGGCGCCGCCTTGCGCGCCCGGCATGCCCCCAGCAGTCGCGCGCCGGCGAAAAAGCGTTGTGCTTGCCGGCGCGGTGTTCCAAAACGGGACCAGGCGGTTCGGCCGCCCAGGAGACCTCGCGCATGACATCCATTCTGGTTCTCGGTTTCCTCGTCGGCATCCGCCACGCCTTCGAGCCCGACCATATCGCCGCCGTGGCGTCGCTGACCACCCGTGCCACGACGCTCAGGCACGCCATCCGCCAGGGCGCCGCCTGGGGCCTCGGCCATACGCTGACGCTGTTCATCGTCTGCGGCATCGTCTTGATGCTGAATACCGCGATCTCGGACCGGGTGGCGCATGTGCTGGAAGCCGCCGTCGGCGTCATGCTGGTGCTGTTGGGCGCCGACGTGGTGCGCCGCGTGTGGCTGGACCGCATCCATTTCCATGCCCACAGGCACGGCGACGGCGAGACCCACTTTCACGCCCACTCGCACAAGGGCGAGGCGGCCAAGGCGCACGATGCGGGGCGCCACCACCACGATCACCGCCACAAGAGCCCGTTTCCGCTGCGCGCGTTGATGGTCGGGCTGATGCACGGCATGGCCGGCTCGGCGGCGCTGATCGTGCTGACCGTGCAGACTTCCGATTCAGCCGGGCTCGGGCTTCTTTACGTGGCGCTGTTCGGTGTCGGCTCCATCGCCGGCATGGCGCTGTTTACCGCCGTGATCAGCATTCCCATGCGCTCGGCCCGGGCGCTCACATGGGTGAACAACGGCCTGCAGGCGGCGATCGGCGGCGCCACCGTGGCGCTCGGCGCCTTCACGGTGGTGACGTCGCTGAACTTCTAGATCGCGTCTAGCGGATTTTTAGTGGATTTCGGCGCTCTCGCCGATTGCCGCTTTCAGCTTCTCCACATCGAAACCCTCGGCCCTGGCGGCGTCCAGGACTTTCGCCTCGCGCCTGGAAATCAGGTCGACGGCGGCCGGGATGGCATGGACGGCGTCCGCCGGCACCACCACGGCGCCGTGCCGGTCGGCGTGGATGATGTCGTTGTGGCGCACTTCCATGCCGTGCACGGTGACCGGGCAGTTGTAATCGACCGCATGCACGAAGGCGTGGCTCGGCCCGACCATGCCGGCCAAGGCCTGGAAGCCGGGCGCGCTGTCGGGGATGTCGCGGATGGAGCCGTTGGTGACGGTGCCGAGCGCGCCGAGGCCCTTGTGCACGTTGGTCTGCACCTCGCCCCAGAAGGCACCGACGCCCGGGCTCGGGTCCAGGTCCTCGATGACGACGACGGTCGGCCTGGGGCCGTCGGCCACGTATTCGTAGCAGGTGATGCGGTCGACCGCGTTGCCCGCCGGCGGTTGCCCGGCGCGGATCTTGAAGGTGCGCGCGAAGCCGACCATGGGCGGCAAGGAGGGGTCGAGACAGACGAACGGATGCACCGTATAGCCGTAGCCGCGCCGCTCGGGCGTGGTGACCTCCAGCGCGTTGCAGATGGTCGGCGTGTCCCACTGGGCCAGCGCCTTGAGGCCGTCGGCGGTGATCTCGGTCATGTCGCGGTTCCTTTTCATGTGTCTCGGCGTCCGATGCGCAGCCTATCGGAGGCGGCGCGGCTCGCGCAACGGCGTTGTCGATCCTCTCAATTGGTGATCCGTTGCGGAGATTGGAAAGCCGAGCCGAGACCGGCGTCAGCACCCTTTCCTCCGCCCATCCAACCCGAACCGACGGCCCGCGGCATCCATGATGTCGAGCATCTTGTCGAGCGCCTCGGACCAGCTCCGTTCGTCACGCGCATAGCAAAGCCGAAACCGGCCGCTCGCGGTTGGGCCGAACTGATACCCGGGACTGACGAGAACGTTCGCGTTCTCCAAGAATGCGATCGCCAGGTCCAGGTCCGAAAGCCGCAGGGGCGAGACATCCGGCCAGAGATAAGCGGTTCCGCCTTGCGGCTTGACGTCGAGCCAGGGCAGTTCGTTCAACTTTGAAAGCGTCAGGCCACGCAGTTTCTCGAACTCCTCGATCCTTGCCCGCAGCCAGTCTTCATCCGGGCCGAGCCAGAAGGGAAGCAGGTGCTGTGCATATGCCGGTGCACGCAGTGCTGAAATCGACAGCACGTTCTCGACCGACTGCAGCAGATCGTCACTGCCGACCACGATGCCCAAACGGTATCCGCTCAGGGATTCCGTTTTGCTCGGCCCCAGCAGGGTCGCCGTGCGTGCGAACATGCCGTCTTCGGCGGCCAGGTGGTGAAATGTCCGCTCTCCGTAGACGAGCCGGGAATAGAGTTCGTCCACCGTGACCGAAACGCCGTACCGTTGAGCGAGAGCCGCGATGCCCTGAATGACCGGTTTCGAGAAAACCGCGCCGGTCGGGTTGTTGGGGTGGGAAAAGACGAAGTGCTTTGTCCGATGATGGGAGAACTCCTGCTCCAGGGCTTCCAGGTCGATCGTGAATTCCTCGCCGGCCTCGATCATCGGCACGTAGCCGATATCCGCGCCGAGGAACGCCAGAATTCGAGCCGCGAACAGATAGTCGGGATCCATGGTGGCGACACGGTCTCCAGGGTCGATTTGCGCCGCCAGGACGGCGAACAGCGCGCCTTGGGTACCCGGCGTCAAAATGAGATTCCGCGCGGGGTCGACTGGAACGCCGAGAAACCGCGCCACGTTGGCGGCAACGCGTTGCAGGACGTTCTCGTTGCCGCGGTAACCGGTATAGGCGAGGCTGCCGTCCCGCGCCGCATATTCGAAAATGTCGGACGCCCACTCGGGCGGCGGGAAGCGCACCGTGTCGAAGTGGGTGGTGTCCATATATCCGTCTCGTGCATGCGAGAGAAGTTGCCGATCCGCCGAACGCACATTGGGCGTTGCGATGGCTTGCCGTTCCGGCAGCATCAGCCGGGAAACGGCTTTCGACGGCGTCGGTTGAAGTGGGGTCGTCGCAGAAAAAACCATGGGTGCCTCCTTGAATTCGGGCCAGGAGTACCGCAGACTTATAAAAATAAAAAATCAGTTTAATTTTATCTTATAGAAAGAAAAAATATGGATACGAGCTTCCTTCACAGCCTAATTCTTGTCGTCGAGAAAGGCTCGATCGCGGAAAGCGCGCGCGCACTCGGGCTGACGCCGGCGGCGGTGGGGCAGCGAATCCGTACGCTGGAGAACGAATTGAAGGTGAGGCTTTTTGACCGGGTCGGCCCCCGCGTCCATCCAACCCAGGCATGCCTGCATATGCTGCCCCGGATGCGGAGGCTGGTTCACGAAGCGGCGGAATTGGCCGGCGATGCCGACGAAACGGGTCTAACCGGGACTCTTCGCGTTGGCGCCATTTCAACCGTGCTGACGGACCTGATGCCGAACGCGCTTCGAGAACTCAAAAGAGCACACCCGACCGTGCAACCCTATATCGTTCCCGGAGCGTCCAAGAACCTGTACGCCGACTTGGAGGATGAAAAGATCGACGCGGCGTTTCTCGTCGAGCCCCCGTTTCAGATTCCGAAAACCCTGCGTTCGACTCCGATCTGCAAAGAGCCGATGGTGTTCCTGTCCAGGAACAGGCCAGCGGTGGCCATCGAGAAGGAATTGGAAGCCGGTCCGTACCTTGCTTACGACCCCAGTGCATGGGGTGGGAAAATCGCCGACTCGTTCCTTCAAAAACGCCGCCTCGCCGTCGAACCGATAGGTTTTCTGGACAGCCTGGACACCATTGCCATCCTTGTCAGCGATGGCTTTGGCGTTTCCCTGCTGCCGAGATGGGCCGGGCTGAATAGATATGCCGACAGGCTGTTTATTTCGGAACCTTTGGGCCGCGGGTTTTCACGAAACATTTGCCTGCTGACGCACGCCACCCCACGTCGGCCGGCCATGATTGACGCATTGATTTCCGCACTCAAGCCGATGGAGGCAAACCGCGCCTAATTCCCGCCTTCAGGCGCATGCGTCTCAAGAAATTCCTTCATGCGCTCCAGTGTTCCGAGCATATGGTCTGTAATCATGCTCAGGGCCTCCGCCAGATGACCGCTCTCCAGCGTTTCGACGATTTTTTCGTGGTCGTCGATCCAGTTTTTCCGCAGGCCGGCCTCGCGCCAGACCATGCGAAAGTACCTGTCCACGTTTGCGTGGAGCGTATCGATCGTCTCCAATTGGATGGGGCGGTTACAGGGCGCGTAGAGGCAATGATGAAATTGCCAATGCAAATCTCCCAATTCGTCGGCATCGGTCGTATTGCGCGCTTGTTCCAAAACAGCACGAGCTTCGGCGAAATGCTTTGGTTCGAACCGGTCCATGGCCCGTTTGAGCGCGTCGGTCTCCAATAGCGTCCGCAGATTGGTGATGTCGACAGCCTGGTCCATGGTCATGCCCGCGACCATCGCCCCTCG
>Ga0209273_10000333_pt1 | contig 67009 bp, 64 predicted proteins | sample tdAd471_FD_187126 | JGI IMG/M metagenome (GOLD analysis project Ga0209273, IMG submission 187126) | Marine sediment microbial communities from the Atlantic coast under amendment with organic carbon and nitrate - tdAd47.1 (SPAdes)... | ecosystem: Environmental > Aquatic > Marine > Coastal >...
TTGCGATCGTGGTGGGTTGCAGGGCTTGTGTCATGGGACGTCCTTCTCGATGGGTTTGAGTGAGCCGCGCAAAACGTCGCGCGACCAATCCCCGGATCCGGGAATCAAAAACACGAAAAGCCCGCTTTCCCTTTTCAGGGTCAGCGGGCCAGACAGTGTTGAAGGTGGAGGGTGCGCCCCGCCCTACCAATCACGCGCCATCATGACGGTGAGCACGCGCATGGTGGTCTCGGGGTTCTCGGGCGTCTCCGCCCCACAGCGGAAGTCGGAGCTGGCCTCATAGAGATCCACCTTCCAGAACACGGTCTCGCCGCGGATCGTCACGGCTCCGAAATCATGCCAACCTTCTGGATCGTTGTCGGGTTCGAACGTATCGAACGCACCGGTGGCCTGAACGGCTTCCGTCACGAAACCATCGCCGGCCTCGATCAGAGACTGGGTGACGACGAGGCGGCCCTGAACCGCCTGATCCCGGGCAATTCCCAGACAGGCAAACCTGCGGAAGGCATCGTTCTGGGCGGCGATGACAGCGGCATTCGGTCGGGGATATTCTGCGGGTTCGGGATGGCTCATGGGTCTGTCCTTTCGGGATGTGTTGAAACCACCAGACCCAAAGCCCTCTTTCCCTTTCCCGTCAGGCGGCCTTCTCGGCCTCACCTGCCCTTCCTGTCTCAGATGCCGCGACGAGATATTCATAGGCCAGCTGCGCATCGGCCGCGTGTTTGAAAATCGCGGTCTTGTCCGAGCGCAAAACCCGCAACCAAATGTCGAGATAGGCTGCGTTCATCTCGAGCGTATGCGCTGAAAACCCGAGCTCCTGGCCGAGAAAGACCGAGGTCAGTTCGGCGACGATCTCTTCTCGCGCGTAAGCCGTGTTCCCGAAGCGCGCGGCCCCATAGTTCCGGTTCAGACGGTGTCGGGCCTTTGTGGCATGGGCCAATTCGTGCCCCCAAACCCCGTAGAAGGATCGGGGGTTTTCGAAGAGCGAGATTTCCGGCATGTAGACTTTATCGACGGCAGGCAGATAGTAGGCCTCTCGGCCAGTAAAGACCGTCGTGATATCGATCGCGTCGAAGAATTCCTGCATATGCGGGATCGGCTTGCGCGGGGCGTGATTGGGCGGTGTGGCGGGCTCAGGATGAAACCGCTCGGGCAGGCCTTCGATCTGCTCGGCGTTGAAGACGCGGTAGGATTTCTGGAAGCGGAAGATGCGCGGTTCGTCGCCATCACCCTCATCCGTGTCTTCGGGTTCGCCCCCCTTCTTGTGGCTTTGGCCGTAGTAGACGACGACGGCGGATCTTTCGCCCTTGCGGATTTTGCCGCCAAGGGTGTTGGCCTGCGGGACCGTCATCCAGAAGGGCGAGCCATACCCGGCCATCGCGGTTCGCATAGTCAGCAAGAAGTTATTGATGCCCTGATAGGCCTCGCCGCTGTGACGCAGGGGCCGTGTGCTGGCACCAGCCGTCCAGGGTTTGCGCCAGGGCAGAACACCCCGTTCGATGATGCGGATAAGCTCGTTCGTGATCGCGTCGGACGCGTCGAAGCGCGGCTTTGCGGATTTGGCCATGATAATCTCCGATGTCTGGGAAGCGCGCGGCATCCGCGCGCAGACCCGGAGACACCGTCAGGAAAACACCTTTGGAGGGGACGGCAGGGTCCACCCGGAACCCTGCCAGATCCCCTCCCCCGGACTCCGGATCCGGCAAAACCCAAAGCCTGCTTTCACTTTTTGAGAATTCGGTTCAAACAATGAACTGAAACGTATCTTGGACCCACCAACGGAGCTAGGAACAAGCAACGATATAAAAGGAGCCATTATCGTTACCGCCCTGCCAGCTCTACGGTTGCGTGGCTCGAAGTAACGATAACCGAGAATTATCATTACCGCTCCTGCGGGCAAATAACCCGCTACCACGGGCGAGCTAAACCACCTTCACCAAATTTCAGACCGCTGGAATGGCACCCTTCTTACGAGCCCGCTCGACCAAGTCAGCATAGCGCTGCCCGATACCAACTTCGGAAAAATGCCTGCACCAGGCGGCCAGGAAAGCCTTCTCGCGCTCAGCTTCTTTCTGCTTGGAAAGGATCACAGCAATCCGGTAGGAATAGTACGGCGCGGGTGTCATGCCGGAGCGTTCCCATCCATCGAGTCCCTCGTTGACGATTTCCACCTGCTTGGCGAGGTCGTTATCGAGTTGTTTTATGCCGCCAGGGTCCTCGAGAACCGAAGGTAATCTGTCGGCCTCCAGTTCGGCTAACTTGCGCCGAATCGTAGCCTCGTCGTCCTCGATAAAATCGATCTTGTTCGTTTTCTGCCTCGCGGCCGCCTGCTTCGCTGTGAGGGCAGGCATCGCGTTCATGCGCTCGATCAATTCATCGAGCTTCTCGAATGCGTTCTCGTCCACTCTGGTGACAGGTTTCGATGGCGCTTTCTCATATCCCAGCTCCCGTCGCTGCTTGGCCGGTGGCCACAGACCTGCGCAGTTCAAGATGACGTCGACTTCACCGATCCGGGACTTCTTCAGCTCCACGGCAATTGGCATCCCCTCCGGAAAGCTTGCGATCTCGGCCGCCACATCGGCCGGCACATAGCCCAAGAAGACCCGTGAAGTCGGCGCTTCGCGCGGACCAAGGATGCCGATCACTTGCATGGCGTTCTTGTCGTACTTGTTGTCAGGCTCGGGGTTAAGCAATGCCCCGAAAGGCTCGCCCCGTTCGTCAGCTTGGGCCGCCAGTCGAAGAAACTCTCTTACTGCCTCCTTGCGATTGAAGAGACCCTGGACGTCGAACCATCCGCTTCCAATCTTCCACTGTACCCAATCGCCTGCGGGCGCATTGTCGCCAAAGATGTAGACTTCCCAACCCATCGAGACCGGAGCCCGCAAGCCACGTTGCTCGGTGCGTAAAAGACCCTTGGGTTTTGCCACTTTGATAGAAGGCGGAGTTTCATCGAGACGCCCGTATTGCCGGACCACCCTACTCGGCTTCCGGGTCCAGAGTCCGAGAATGACAAGGACGATCCCGCCAACAATCCACCAGAACGAAAAACTCACTCTCTTCCCCATCCGCGATGTGTCTTGCCACTGCCGTCAGGACAACGCCAGCCTATTGCGTAGTGCTCCAAGCTGGAGCGTTCGGGCTATACCGACGCCACCGCGAAGAAGAGTCAATCGTCGTGGCCGGCGCGGCGGATACCGTCGGAAATCGCCAGCTTTACTCTTTGTCGTGTCTTTCTATTAGTCGAAATAATTCCGCCTGAAATCTTGCATCAGCAAGAGCCGTATGGTCACCAGCCAGTTTCGGTTTGAGGCGCGATGCTATTTTGCTTGATTTGGTATCTTCCCATGAGCATCCAAACTTCCCGAAATAGAAGGCTTTGATATCTAGGGCAGTGAAACCAAAAGGGTTTTCCCCTAGATACCGATGAAAATAGTAGTTCACGAAAGACCAATCGAACGGTGCGTTCAGACCAACAAAGATCGGCTTTCCATTCATTGACGATAGCCAGCTGGCGAAACGCGCCATCGCCTCTCTCGGTTCAAATCCGGTCTCTGAAAGTCGGTCTAGCGACAGGCCCGTAACTTCCAACGCTTCGGGAACACTCTTTGAACTAATAGGTTTGAGCTCACATTCGAAGGCGAGGTCAGGATTGGCGATGCTGCAGGCCCCGATCGATAGTAGACTATACACACCCGGGATCGGTCCAGCAGTTTCAACATCAACAGATATGAAGCACTCTGCCTGCGTGGTCATGAAATCAAAGGTTCCATTGGGACAAGTGGCGGTCTGTTTCGGATCGCCTCATGGTGATCTCGGAAGGCCTGTCTTTTGTCCTTGAGAGATCCCTCCGTCTTCCATGACAACCCGCCGAAGGTTGCTATGTCGAATGGAAGATCACTTCCTTCGCGCGAAGTCACTATCGTAGGCAAGCCTCGACCAAGTGCGTAGCCAAGTTCCAGGAAGCAATTGGGTCGATCGCCTGTGATGTCCGCGATTACCAGACTGCTTCGATGCAACTTTGCAAAGATCTCCTGATCCATACGCGCATGTTCAAATGCCTGATGACCATCAATGACTGTGAAGCGATACCCCATTTCGTCTTCCACGATAGGCTGGACAATCGTTCCGAAAAAATCATCAACCGATCCATATTCGGGATGGTCTGGATTGAGAAGACGCACCGCAAATGCCTTGGGTGGCTCGAGGTCCTCGAGAAGTTCGACCAACGTTGCGGCGCGTTCATTTACCGATGTCCGACTCGAGAAATTGATTTGATTGATCCAGTGGTGGGGCGTCCTGCTCACCGTCCTGAGCAACTGGCCTGCCTTACTGCTGGTTAGGCCAATGTCGAACAGCTTTCTTGCGCCTTGTCCGGCAGGGGTGACGGCTGTGCTCAAAGGAACAACGTGCTTTCCAGCATCATGGTATAAGTTCGCAAGATAGGTGACCCCTTCAGAGCCCCCGATAGCAATCAGGATGTCGCCCCACTTCGCCTGCAGTTCCATCCTTTTGCTGTTCATGTTCCAATGCGAGGCGTTTTCGATCTCTACCAAATCAGTTCCGCGCAAATTGTCCCAAAGCTCATACATTTCTGGAGGTACTTGATCTTCAGATTTGTGATGTTGGACCGCGATTGCGAACGGGTTAGGAGCGCCAGTCGGGCGTTTGGCGATGTTGTCTTTGATGGCCTGCCAAATGAGCCAATCGAAACAAATCGGCCGACCGTCCTTCTCCCGCTTCTTCTCAGCGTCAACCGGCACAACGAAAGTGGCACCTGCACGGGCAAGCAACCCCACAAGAGATACTACAAGTTCTCTCGTCATATCGACTTCTTCGGTAGATGCGACCGCGGGGTCTGTTGCAATACTTCCGCTAATATGAACACGGCGCCCAAATAACACGGATTTCGGCATCACATATCCTCCAAAACCGGCGACGGACGCATCGAACTTGCGGTATCCAAAAGATCTTGAAACGTCATCGCACGATTAGGAAAAGCACGAGACAAGGCGGAAGGATAGAGCCGGGTCCGAATGTCGGAATACGTCCATGGTGGAAGACCGTTCCTCGCACCGGTGGCTGCCACCAACTGCTTCAGCTTATCTGCTCCCAGATTCAGCGCTTCTAGGTCCATCGATAGAAGTTGGAATCGCTCTTGGTCAGTTGGACGCCGGAATTCCTCAATAATTGCGGCACGTCGAACAAGAGCAGGGTCGAGCGCGTTCAGTCTGTTGGTGCAAAGGATGGTTACGACACGACCGCCTAGTTTACGAAGCTCATCGATTGACTGTATCAACGTGTTAACAGCAACCTTATCTTCATGATGACTATGGGCCTGCGAACGCGCAGCGGCAAGTGAGTCGCCTTCATCGACAATTAATACGGCGCGACGGTTCTTGCCGGCGGATTTCGTGACCTTTTGAAAGGCCTCGATCATTAAGGTGCCCATCTCACCAACCTTGCCGCTGCCACGTACGCGGTTGCTCATTTTGAAAAGGACTGAGTCTTCGGTTCGAGATTCTTCCACTAACCTGTTGGCCATGCATTCAGCCATCGCTGTTTTGCCTGTACCGACATCTCCATAAAAAATTACGAGTGGGTATTGGTCAGCGACTAAAGTGCTAAGCGCGAGTTTTCCCGCGTGATTCTTCTGATTCCAGGCTTGGATCTGATCGACGTGCAAGAGGAGTCGCAGCTGGTTCTTTATTCGCTCATAGCGCGCTTCGAAACCAAGCAGTGATTTGGATCGTTCTGAGAGTCTCGCGTCGGGGAGGAATATCTCACTGTCGAATATGCTTGGCTCACTCATGCCGCGAAGTCCTGTCGCTGCATACCCCAGCCATTTTTCGTATAGTCACGGCTGCCGCTTGCTTTAAGCGTCGCATGGCTGGTGTCGTCATTTGTCGGTGTCCAATTGATTTTTAGCTTCTTCTTCATCGCCTCTTTTTCAGCAGATCCGTAATCGCTGGTGTAGCTAAGAATAATTCTCAAATAGGGGTTGCTGACTTGTGGCCACCTGACACCACCAGGCCGACACATCGTCAGATCTCCTGACGCTGTGTTTACCGTGTACTGCGTGGCACGCACTTCGCTTTTCCCTGCGAACAGAGTAAGGTCAACCTTCCGGAGGTAGCCCTTTTTCGCCAGTTCCTCGACGTCATGAGCATAGTCACGAGCCTTCTTTTCCGATATAGCACCCGAGCTTTGAGCAATCATCACGATGTCGGCGGTAAAGCGGCGCATCACCGTTGCAATGTCTGTCGTAGTGTAGGTCTCGGATGCCGTATAGGTGGATGTGGTTGTCATGCTGCGTCCTCGACTTTGAACCGGGGCCCAAAGACTTCCTTCCAGATTTCATTGTCGTTCTCTGCTGAAGCGAAGTTGGCGGCTTCCCAAGCTTCGTCCGCTGCCTGAACGATTTCTTGCCTTTCGCTCTCACTCAATCGCGAAGCTGTGTTGTTTGCACTACACACTGGATCGATGATTACGACCGGGTCAGTGAAACTTGTTAGGGGAAGAGTGTTTTCTGGAAAGGAAATGATTTCCTTCAGCTCCGACTGCGCGATGTAAAGCAAGAATCTGCGAAACCGCTGCTCTATCGACCCTTCTGACCCTTCCTGGTCGAGAATGTAGGCCAAGATGAGCTCGATATGGAAAGACTTGAGGTGCGTTACCTCGGCGAAATTTCTCCATCGCTTTGCCATACGCACAAGCGTGCGAAAATCGTTATCCTTGTCTTTACGATCTCTAACGAACTTGATCTGGCACGGCGCGCAGGTTTCGACCTTAGAGCCATCTTGCAGGTCATACTGCCAACCGTAACCATCTCGGCTTTCGTCTGCTATCACCGGGACGATGTCGACATCGAGACCGGTACCCACAAACGAAACCTTTGCTGCCTTTCTCTGGATCTCGAAATCTTCAACGGATTTGGTCGGGTAGACGTCGACCAAGAGCTCGTAGATTTTGTCGTTAAGCGTTTGGAGCGTTTCACCATCCACCGAATTAGCGTCAATGTAGAAGACCACGTCGACATCTACCGGGTCGGACGCAGTCTTCCTCAGAATTGTAAATTTTGCGAAGGAACCCGCCTTGACCACTTTCGTGATCTTGATCTTGGTCTTTTCCCGGATGCTCTTGCTCAGCTCGGCGATGAGCCGGTCGACCTGCTTGTGGTACTCTGTTCGCTTGTCTGAAGGCAGCCTTAGGACGTTGCTGTCATAGTACCTCAGTTGAGTATTCGTCAGCGGCATCTTTTGGTTCCTAACTGCCTTGATCCGGCGCCATGATAAAGTTTGCCATGGCACCTACATCATCAGCACCCAACCGATCTGAGCCAAAGTGCTGTTAAGTCTTTTAGCTATACTCTCTATTGTGGCGCGATTCCGGCAGACTCCAACATATAGTCGAATTCACTTGTTGCTGCAAACCCTTCATCAGACGCGAATAGCCCGCGATTCTGACTGCGTTCAAACACCGGTTACTTTTCGCGGAGTGTCGTCTTTGGATTGGCCTTGCCGTGCTTCGCGGTGACAAACCGCCCACTGATCGCACTGCGATAGCTTCCGCCGGTGGATCCGCTCTTTCCTGACGCTTCCCTCACGGTCGTCCGAGGATGCGACTTGCCATACGCCTTCGTTACGTAGCGGCCGGATTTCGCGCTGCGGTAACCACCGCCACCTTTACCTTTCCCTGCCATCGATACGCTCCTTTTTGTTGCATTCCGGCATTGTTGGACTAATACTAGCCATGAGTCTCCATGTGGACTATCTATATCGAGACTCTTTTGACAGTCAAGTCCAAAAGCGGACAACAGGAGGATCAATGCAACCACACACAGGTTCTGCGCCCGAAAACGGCGTGGGAGCGGTAAGGATTCCAGCTGTCATGGATGCTTTCGCTAGGCTCGCCGATGATTGGGACCTCTCAACCGACGAGCAAATCACACTCCTCGGGTCGCCAGGCCGATCCACATTTTTTAAGTGGAAGAAGTCCGGTGGCAATCTGCCACACGATACGATCGAACGCATATCCCACCTTTTGGGCATCTACAAATCGCTGCAAATCGTCCTGCCTGATCCGGAAGCAGCCGATGCATGGGTCAAGAGGTCTAACACTTACTTTGACAACCGTAGCGCTCTCGACGTGATGCTCGACGGGAACGTGGTGGATATCTACAAGGTGCGAGAATATCTCGATGCACAACGCGGCGGTTGATCTCGACGTCGAGCAAGTCAGTGACGTCTACTACATCTTGATACCGTCACGGTTCCCGCCGGTGCCGCTTTATCGCCGTATTGCCTGTGGTCATGACGACGACATAGCCACTGTCGCAGAACTCCATAACCCCCGAGTGAAGGAGAAACGCCGGCTCCTGGGGCAAACTAGCGTTACGGTAGACGAGACATCGCCGCGCTTTCAGAACTGGAACCATGCACCTTTCACGTACTCGAACCCTGAAGGTAGTTGGTTCTTCGATCGGTTCGTCCGTTGCCTCGAGATGTCGCAGGACAAGCAGACGGCACTGGCGGTCTCGGTCGCGAAAAGAGAGCGCTTCCTTGCTCGGACGTCAGAAGCGCCCATCGGCCTGGACATGCGGATGCTGAGCCGGCGGGTGAGCGGTGTTTTCCTAAACGCACGCCGGATTCCTACAGACATTTCTCCGGAAGCACGGCGAACACTTGGAAAGGAGCTGTTGGATCGAGCACAAGCTGAGCGGCTCGCTGGAGTACTTTTCAGGTCGATTGAGCGGCCGAGGGGCACGCGAATTTGTGTGCTGGATGGCAGTGTTCTTGATCGCGCGATCCAAGGTGAGCACTTCCGATATGCTTGGGATGGGGAACGTATTTCTTCCCTCTACGCCTTTAAGGATGCTGGTGCCGATCATGACAACCTGATCGACCCTCGGGACCTCGGCGGTGACGTCGACATCCTCGCGGCGTAGGCCCGCCCTTTCGGAGCCCAGTCAAATTACGGCCGCGCCGCAAAAGAGGCTCAGGATGCGGAAGGAGGGATTGTGCAAGGGGAGTTGGTCTATCCTGAAAAATGGAGGCAGGGAGATCCGCTATCTTGGGAATGATCAGTGAGCAACAGACCGAGGCAGTGAGTTGGCCTACTCAACCTTTGGGCGCGGCGTTGCTTCAATCTTCGCAAAGGTAACTTTGTAGCCCATCCGGGTCAGTTCTTCCACATGCCGCCTAAGGTTTATCTTGCTGAAGAACGGCAAAGCTTGAGCAAGCGTTCTACACTTCCAGCTTGCCGCGACAGCATATACGATCTCATGGTCTTTCGGATTCACGGTCTTGGCTGTCGTCCTCGGGAACCGGTTCTTGAATCCGTTATCCCCCGTCGCCTTTGCTCTCTCAACTTCGGCCGCCTCGATCTTCTTGTCGAGCTCAGTCCGGAAGTCCTGACTCATAAGCAGCAAATCTGCCGAAACTGAACCCTGCGCAAACAGGTGGCTTAAAGAAGAAGAACCAAGCTTGCGCTTTACATGTATGAATGCACCGTCGGTCGTTAGAAGATCACAGGCTTCGATAGGGCTTGTCTGACTGGTAAGTTTTACCGTTTTTTTGTCGAGAAGAAGAAAGTCACTCGAACTGTTTGCCGCCAAGGCATTGTAGTCGCCTTCAGGCGGATCCTCTTCCGCTGTCGGCAACACATAGGCCGTGGCCTGGATATCGTCCACGAAGCTATCAAGCGCTTTGAGATAGCTTTGCTCTACCAAAAAAAACTCACCGTCCGACACAACGAATGTCTTTCCGTTCAAATCAAGCTGGCCGGATAGGCAATTGATGAGCGACCAACTGTGGACTGTCTCAGGCTTCGGATCGAACGCCTCAAGCTTCCACTTTCGTAGATTTCCGATTGTAATTTTCTTTGGCTTTTCGAGAGCCGCCAAGGAGTCCTTCAGGCTGAAGTCTTCTGGATCGATAAACTTCTGTTCGGGCAGACAACTCACCGAAAAATGTGCGATGTTGTCCCAATCAACAACTTCAGGCACAGCAAGGCTGAGATCATCTTTGGTCGAGAGAACCTCAATCATCTCCTCGAGAAGCTCTGTCTTGAGTGCTGTATCATCGACTGGCTGGAGAGTTTGGATCCAGGCGAACTCGTCAGGTGTCCCTTTGACATGGGTCAGATACACGGTCTTGCAAAATGAACCCAAATCTCTGAAGTCCACCTCGGGGTTCGCCGTCAAGCCGTGGCTTCCGGATAGCCGAGTTCCCCATAGATTTGAGTCATGTGGCTTTCCAACAATACTTCGGAGGAAGTCATGCCTTGTGTCGACGCGGAAAGATTCAAAGCTAGTGCGGCGGACAGCCTGACGGCGTGTGTTGAACACAGTTTGATCTATGCTCTTGGAGTCGACGCTGCGAATTTGAGACGTGTCTTCGGCATCCCTATAAACAGCGTTAATCGCAACATGCAGCCCATGTGAAGGAAAGATTGCTTCCGGCTTCAACAAGTGTCGCCCCTGTCCGAAAGTGAATGCAAAAAGAGGGGACTTGCCTTGGACTGGAACCCGGACAAGGAGTAACCCGTCAACGCGTCTTACTTTGGGGATCTTCAGATCGTCGAAGTCATCATCAAAAAGCTCAGCCCAAGCTGGAAGGTCTGCTTTTGAAACCGATAGAATTAACTTAGCATCGAAATCTATCGAGCTCGACTGAACCGGATCATGAGCCTTGACTGCCTTCGGGTCTCTCAAGACGTTCAGGAAATCGCTCTGCTTACCCTCAATGGTTTCTCGAATGCGATAAAGTGTTAAATTCCAGCGCTTTGGCATTGTGGGTCTCTATCAATTTCACTGCATTCATCACGGTGAGTAATACGGCGACCATAATCTACCACGCAGTACCTCTGTTGTGGACTTCCGAACTCCTCAACTGTCCCGGGTCCTCTCTTGCTGATGGTGCCATTTCGTGGATTCAGGCGACTTCAAATGATCATCTTTCACCGTGAGTGATTCCACTTTTCAGCGAAGATTCCGCTGCTCGTGACCTTCCGCATAGCTTTGGTATTGGCCACGATATCTCAGTTCCGCAAATACGATTAGTGCAATCATCTCGCGTGCGTAAAGAAGACACTCCCAAAGGTCGTCCTTAGCCAAAGACGCCCCACGATGGACAATAGATACCCGTTGCTTGTTCAACCTGCGAATGAGCGCTTGATCGAACGTGTCAGTAGACAGCCCATACTTGTCAACGACTGCCTTCAATCTCGTGGATAGCGGCGCGCGATTGATCTGACGGATATTGCTCGCGAGGACTTCCTGAACCTCAGCCTCGCGATTAAAGGACGCAAGCTGTTCGAGCAGAGCGTCCTGGATTGGTTTGAAGTCTAGCTTTGGGATAAGCGTCGAATCCGCGTTGGGTACGAGAGTGTGCAGGATTGTTTCGATCGCTGTCATCAGCGTCAAGAATCTGACTTCGTCGATTGAAGAATCGTTGTTCAACCAGCCGACGGCCTGCCAGACTGCATTTGGAAAATCATCATCTGCGAAATAGCGGTCAACCAGAGCGCCTATGAATTCCGACTGATCGAGAAAGTGAATTGATGCGAGGTGTGCTGGCCTACCGCTGCCTCGGTAGAAGGTTGCGACCTCATGGGTTTGTCTGAATTCGCGCACCAGTGGTACATGCAACCGGCCTCCATGCCCAAATTGGAGCCCCTTCCAAACAAACTCTCCAAAGGCTTCTGCGTCGCTATACCAATCATCAGTAACGTCCTCGTCAGGGGCCTGAATGGTGATTGATCCACTAACCTCATCCACAGAGGAGGTTCTTGTAGCTCCTTGCACGGTCAGCATGCCAAGCGGCGTTTCGACCGGTTGCGGCCGAAAACTCCTGAAACTGCGAAGGTGGAACTTGAGGCCAAGGTTACCGGTATCGTAATCTCTGGCTCTCGGAACGCTTAGGGATGCTTCACCTGTTCTGACTTTGACTGTGTTCCCGCTGCTACCGGATTGAATGCCAGAAACCTCCATATGCTCAGAAGAAAACAAAACGCCATCCTGACTGGACCCATTCAAAGTGATCGGTTCGGAATGGCGTCCAGGCCTCCCCATTTGCTTGGCGAGTGCGACGTATGCGTTTGCTGGCACAATGAGCGGTTCCACCACCAATCTGCAATCCGCACCGACCTCAGCGCAGAACTCTACAGTCGCTTGAAACTCGCCGGCCGCAACTTTCCCTTCGAAAATGGTCCGAGGAAACACACCGCTGTCTTTGGTATCTTGCAAAGGAAGAACTACCTGATCTCAATACAAATCCCGACCGGACTGTTTGAGTTCCATCGCTGCAGGTTCAGGCGTTTGCGTGCCAGGTTCTCAGGATGCTCAATCACTTCCGGTTGATCCAGCTTAGCGCTTGGCCGCCGCCATTTGGCTAGGTGACGGTTTACATTGTTGCGTTTTTGCATACCTTGGGTTACTCTCTTGCCAAGAAAGCAAACCGAAGCGGGTTTACCAAGAGATAAGCCACTTAACCATGAGTATGCAAAGAGGTCAAAAGCTAAACTCGCTCCAGCACCTGCTCCCCGAGGGTATGGTGGCAAGCTCGGCATGGATGAGAGACCATGGCTACTCAAGCGCGCTCTGCAGTAAGTACGTCGCAAACGGGTGGCTGAAGCAGCCTGCTCGCGGTGTCTATGCGCGGCCGGGCGCAACAACCAAGTGGCAACATTTAGTCATATCCCTGCAGTCCCTTATGCACCAGCCGGTCATGGTTGGAGGCCTTTCAGCGCTCGAACTCCAGAGGTACGGGCACTACGTTCGCATGGGGAGTGAGCAGAACGTCTTCCTCTATTCAGAGACACAACTTGCAAAGTGGGTGAACGAGATCGACCCATATGTGCGATTTGAGCATCGTAGCGCAAACAAGTTGTTCGAGGAGGCCTTCATTGCCGAGGCGGTAGAAGCTCTTCCGAGTCTTGATGCGCTCGACCCTCCATCAGACGGATCGAGGAGCGTAGCCGGAGGTTTGACGCACTACATCTGGGGCGAACGTGAATGGTTGATGGTAATCTCAACACCGGAACGCGCCATCCTGGAGTTCCTGGATGAACTGCCCGACAAGCAATCATTTCAGCATGGAAGCGATCTCTTCTCGGGGCTATCAAACCTAAGCCCGCGCCGGCTACAGAAGCTGCTACAGCAGTGCAAAAGCGTCAAAGTCAAAAGGCTCTTTATGTGGTTCGCCGAGCAGCACCAGCATGCATGGCTGAAACACCTGGACCCGTCAGCAATAAACCTCGGAAGCGGCAAGCGGGTTATCGCAAAAGGCGGGCGGCTAGATCCGAAGTATCAAATCACTGTTCCGGAGGCGCTCGATGCCCATTGATGAGCGCTATCGACAGCAGGTTGACCTGTTGGTCCGAACCATTCCATCCGTTGCTGCAGAGCCAGTCTTCGCACTCAAGGGTGGAACGGCGATCAATCTGTTTATCAGAGACCTACCCAGGCTCTCCGTTGATATCGACCTAACCTATCTGCCGCTTAGGCCGCGGGATGAAGCCCTCATCAACATCGATGATGCACTGACTCGGATCGGTGCGTCGATCGCGCAATCCCTGCCTGATACCAGGGTTTTTCCGAGCCGACTGGAGAAAGAGGGGACTTTGAACCGGCTTGTCCTGCGATCGCCGGAGGCGCAGATAAAGATCGAAGTAACCCCGGTGACGCGCGGATGCGTCTTTGACCCCGTTGTGATGTCGGTCGCCGAGCGCGTCGAAGCCCAGTTTGGCTTCGCCGAAATGTCCGTCGTGTCATTTGATGATCTCTACGCCGGAAAGCTTGTGGCTGCCCTCGACAGGCAGCACCCGCGCGACCTCTTCGACGTACGATATCTCCTTGCGAACGAGGGCATCACGCACACTCTGCGCCAAGCCTTCCTCGTGTACATAGTCAGCCATAATCGGCCGGCCGTCGAAACTCTATCTCCCAGGCGAAAGGATATCGCCCATGATTTCGACGCTAACTTCGTCGGCATGACAAGCGCACCGATCTCAATTGATGATCTGATCGCGACCCGTGAAGAATTGATCGAGGTGGTTGTCAATCAGATGCCCACCTCACATCGTCAGTTCCTGATCGATATCGAAGCCGGAGATGCTGATTGGGCATCAGTAGGCCTGGAAGAAGCAGCGGGTTTGCCTGCCGTTCGTTGGAAGTTGTCGAACCTTGATAAGGTCGAGCCAGAGCGCCGCGCGAATTTTGCCGATAAGCTCGCTTCCATCTGGAGAAAGTGAGCGGAAATGCCGGTATTCGATGGATGGTGCAACTCGGCCGACACCCCGATTGGAAACAACACACTGAGGGTAATCACAGGCCAGCCCGCACAGCTGGGTGTGGGCATTCAGGAGACCGCAACCGTCGTACCTGAGCACTATGCATCCGAGGAGCACGTCGCTCGAGCTTTGAGACGGCTTGGAAAGCCAGCAGTGGCGGCGCTGATCGAGGAGAAACTCCCAACAACAAAATCGATCCGCTCTGGTGACTTGGGCGAGATATACGCAACAGAGTGGATCGACGCCCACAGCGGCGGCTATCGGGCACCCATCAAGCGCCTGCGTTGGAAAGATCACCGAAATATGGCGATGCGCGGCGAAGATGTGATTGGGATGTTGCAAGATCCCCAAAGCCTGCGCCTTCATTTTCTGAAGACCGAAGCAAAAAGCAGGGCCGCACTTACTGCCCAGGTCCTCAATGATGCACGCACGGGACTGGACAAAGATGGCGGGCTACCATCCCCGCACGCATTGTCGTTCATTTCTGCACGATTGCTGGAACTGAACGAGTTGCCGATGGCCGATGCAATCGACGATGCGCTGCTAAAGCACGGCATCCCCTTGGGAAATGTCCGGCATCTGCTCTTCACGTTTTCCGGGAACGCACCTAATGCCCTTCTGACGGCAGCGCTGCAGGCTTATCCTGGGGAAGTAAACCAGTGGGGGGTTGGCCTGCGTGTCGAGGGTCACGGGGCGTTCATTGGTGCTATCTATGATCAGGTGATTGCCAATGCCAACAACCCCTGAAGCAATCATTGCTGACATTGCAGAGGCCACAACTGCAGGGTTTCGCGGCAGTCTGATCGCGCGCGGGCAGGCGCGAGCAATTATTTGGCGCAATGGCATTCTACCGCCAGACTCGCCCAACTTCGATAGCCGCTTGAGCTATGATCTGAGCTCTTATGGCTATGCCCTTTTAGGTCTTGGTCTACGCCTTCGTGAACTTGAAGGGGACGCTTCACAGGCGCGTCTCGCATTTGAGCAAGCGGCAACGGCACTTGAGGCGGTCATCGCCAAGGGCGACCCCAACGAAAGCAATCGCAACTTCCATTTTGTCATGGCTGCAGCGAGCTACCATCTCGCACACCTTTCAGCGCGAGCGTACTCGCTTCTCACCATCGTTGAGAGCGACGGGAACTTCTCGGCTCTCGAACGCGCCCTTGCTCTACTGATGCGCCGGGATTTCACTGCATTTCGTACCAACGTTCTCGAATACCGTGCCTCAGGTTCAGGCAGTGATGCCAGCATTGTGGCAGCACTTCAGGCCCAACTTGATCAGAAAGAAGCGGCTGACGCTCTCGTTGATGGTGGTGACGATTTTCTTTTCGCGGCGCTCGACACCGCATTGATCGACAACTTCTTTTCCGCGATGTCGTTGTATCTTCTTGCCATTGAGCGAGGCGAAAAGCCGCTCTTGGATCAGGCAATTGAAAGGCTCGAAGGCAGCCTGTCAATCTGCGCCGAATTGAACCTCCTACCCCAATGGTGGTCTCACCGCATCGCCATTCATCTTCTGACAGATCTTTGGTCAAACACCTTTCACGAGAGAGTGCCACTCCAACCGGTGGGCGGTGAGGCGGTTCATTGGCAAGGTCTCCGAGAGTTGTTCATAGCGTCGCTTCAACAACGACCAAAATCCGAAATCGACCTCTGGCCATCGCAAATCGAGGCAGCCACCCGAGCAGTTGACCAATCCGATGATCTTGTGGTGTCTCTGCCGACAAGCGCCGGAAAAACGCGGATCGCAGAGCTTTGCATACTGCGTTGCCTCGCTTCCGGACGAAGGGTGGTCTTTGTCACACCGCTTCGTGCGCTCTCCGCCCAAACAGAGACTACGCTACAAAGGACGTTCGGCCCTTTGGGTAAGACCATCTCGGCCCTGTATGGCAGTGTCGGTGTCAGCGGGTTTGACGAAGATGCGATCCGTGAACGCGACATTGTGGTTGCGACACCCGAGAAACTCGACTTCGCATTACGCAACGATCCCTCCCTTCTGGATGATGTCGGCCTACTGATCTTTGATGAAGGGCACATGATTGGCATCAACGAGCGGGAGGTGCGGTATGAAGTCCAGATCCAACGGCTCCTTAGGCGTCCGGATGCCGATCAGCGGAGGATTGTCTGCCTATCGGCAATCTTGCCGGACGGAGATCAACTTGAGGACTTCTCCGATTGGCTACGGCGTGACCAACCGGGCGGGGTGATCAAGCACGAATGGCGCCCGACCAGGTTGAGGTTCGGTGAGGTTGTCTGGAACTCACCAACAGCGCGCCTGAACCTTCGCGTTGGTGAAGAACGGCCTTGGGTCCAGCGCTTTATTGTCGGTGAAGCTCCACCAAACTGGCTCCCGCCCAAGCGTCGTCGCACACGCTTGTTTCCCGATAATCAACGCGAGCTTTGTTTGGCGACGGTCTGGCGCTTGGTCGACGATGGGCAAACGGTCCTGATTTTTTGCCCCATTCGGCGCAGTGTCGAACCCTTTGCGGATGTTATCGTGGACCTACATGAACGCGGTGCGCTTCCATCCCTCTTGGAGGTAGATCCGCATACATTGAACACCGCGATAGCCTTGGGCGAGGAGTGGTTGGGACCCGATAGCGCTATCCTGAAATGCCTGCGCCTTGGTGTAGCCCTCCATCACGGCGCACTACCCACGGCCTACCGAAAGGAAGTTGAGCGCCTGCTGCGCGAAGGCGTCCTCAAGGTGACGATCTCGTCCCCGACTCTGGCGCAGGGCCTTAACCTCTCGGCAACGGCCGTCGTTATGCACTCTTTGCACCGCAATCGGGAACGGATCGACGTTTCCGAATTCAAGAACGTTATAGGTCGAGCTGGGCGGGCCTACGTCGATGTGGAAGGCGTCGTCCTCTTTCCGATGTTCGACGGAATCGCCAAGAAGCGACGAGATTGGGAAGCGCTGATCAGCGATCTCGGCGCTCGCAACATGGAGAGCGGGCTTGCGCTCTTAGTTTGGACATTATTGGCACGAATGCATCAGCGGGTTGGGGGCGAGATCGACCAGCTCGTCGAGTACGTCACCAACAATGCGGCGGCTTGGACTTTTCCGGAAGTGCCAAATGAAGACCCGGAGGATCGAGAACGCGCGCTGGCTGACTGGGAGAGACATGTCGCCAGTCTCGATACGGCGATCCTCAGCCTGATAGGGGAAGACGACATCGCGGACGCCGAGATCGAAGTCGCGCTTGATACAATTCTCCAGTCATCGCTCTGGCACCGTCGCCTCTTGCGCCAGAACGAGGATGTGCAACGGGTGCTTAGGGCAGGCCTTGTGTCGCGAAGCCAGTTCATCTGGAACCAATCGACAGCGCAGGGTCGTCGCGGGTACTTTCTAGCCGGTGTCGGACTATCGACAGGGCGCGCCTTGGATGCGATCGCCGCAAACGCGAACCAACTGCTTGTCGAAGCCAACGGTGCCTTGTTGAACGGTGACGCGGAGGAGGCAATTGTGGCCATCACGGCTCTGGCCGAGATGGTCTTTGTGATCCAACCGTTTGTGCCGGAACAAATGCCTGGCAATTGGCGCGACGTCCTTCGTGCGTGGCTGCTTGGCGAACCTCTTGCGGCGACAGCGGCCGGCCAGGAATCTGAAACGCTGCAATTCGTCGAAGGAGGGCTGGTCTATCGGCTGTCCTGGGCGATGGAAGCCATTCGTGTTCGCGCCTCTGCGAACGGCGATACAGTTGGAGACTTTGGGTTGGCATTGGAAGAGCATGAGCTCGGATACGCCGTTGCCGCGGTTGAAACCGGTACCGTCAAGCGATCTGCAGCCATTCTTATTCAGGCCGGATTCAACTCACGGTTAGCAGCGATCAAAGCTGTGACGGACACGGGCACCAACTTCCAGACCGGTGCAGAGCTTCGCCAATGGTTGAACTCTGAATCAGTCACCGCGTGGAGCGCACGACCTGATTGGCCGACGCCCGACACCAGGGATATGTGGCTGGCGTTCACAAAGAGCTTCGCTCCTGCAGACAGCTTGGTCTGGACTGATCGCCGGTACTGGGCGAACGTTGAATGGCGTGGTGTACAGCCCGCCGCAGGTTCGCCCGTTCAGATCCATCATATGGCGGGTCAGCCACAAGTACTTGCTCCAGATGGGGAGTTTCTTGGCACAGTGAAGGCTGCGCTCAATCCCGGGCGGGTCGGACTGTTGCGAGCTCAGGTTGCTCAAGAGGAAGGGCGTATTGACATCGCCTATCTCGGCCCGGCCGACCTATCCAGCGAATGACAGGCGACAGGTGCGCGTTCCGGCGAAGCATGGTCAGACGTAGAACTTGAATGGCTGTTTTTCCTGCCCCTTTGCGGACCCCATAGTAAGGACATCTCCGACCATCTGCGCGAACCTGACAGTGACCGGTAAACCGTCGTTGAAGTTGCACGAGTTGTAGTTGATTTTGGTCAGCCCCATGATGTCTTCAAGAACAGACATCAATTCAGGCTTTTTCCTACTCTTGCTCCGCAAGACCGTTATGTGCAGCGGGTTCGGCGTTTCCGGTCCGATGTATGTGTCGAGCTGTGGCACATAGCCGGTCGTCCAAAGGTATGCAGTTTGATGGTCCAGGAGCAGAGCAGTACCTCTCAGAACGGGATAGTCACCGTCCCGGAAGAGTTTGGTCTCTCCGCCTGTCGTTCTGATCCTGACACCAATAACATTTGTGGCGCTTGGTGCGGCTTCGCAAAACGCGTCCCACTCCTCGTCGTTGAAGTAGGTCTGGCCGTGAATGAACAGTTCTTTTGGCGGCTCACCATGCATGTCTTCGTAAGTTTCAAGTACCAGACCCAAGAGGTTTTTGGCGGCGTCTCGCTTGAGGTGATACTCATAGTCTCCGGTCTTCCAAGGTCCGTTGGCGCCGCGGAACACGACACCATCTCCTTCATTGAGGAACATCTGGGCCGCACAACAACTGTGCCCTTCCGGGTCTTGTGGCAAACTCTTGTAGACCATTCCGATGTAGCACACGCCGGGTCGAACAGTGGCCAGGCGCCAGGGCGGTTTGTCCTGCGTCTTGTAGTAGAGGCCGGTGGCGAGGTTCCAGGCAACGGTCGCCCGGTCCTGTGTCTTCCGCTTTGGAAAGTTCGCTTTGTTCAAGAACGCCTCTGGCGCAAGAGTGGTCTCCCGGATCAATTGGGTTGGGGCGATATTGAGAAACTCGGCCTTTATCCGGCGCCTGAAATCCGGGACGTCAAAGAAGATTTCCTCATCGCTCTGATCAATCACATCTGCTCCGGAAAGGAGCGGCAAATCGGCCTTCGCTTGCTGCTTCTTGCCAAAATCACCGACGACCATCGGCAAACCCGTACGCTGTGATTTCGGCCGACACCTCTCGAAGATTATCTCCGGCAACACCATGAGCCAAACATCGACAGTGCGCTCGTCGTTTCGGAGGTGCTTTCGGACACGATCGACGAAGAGTGTCGCGACCCGATCGACTGCCTCATGCAAATTGATGATGCGGGTTGCGTGGTCAATGTCGGCAAACGGTATCGAGAGTGCGCTGCATTCATCGGGCTCGAATGTGATCCCGAACGCCTCCTCCAGTCCCGGAAAATCGGCGAGATGCAAACGGTCCTTCTTTTCCCCTCTTCCCGGCGGCGGAACTTTCACGGTCGTCTTCAGTTTCCTCGCCCAATCTCGAAAATGAGCAAGACCCTCGGGCGTGCCGACGATTCCGATCCTGACCTCACGGGTCTTCTTTGCCTTTGACCACGGACCATAGAGAAAGAGGCCATCCTTCGGGTGGGCGCTCGGTTGTCCATAGCAGAACTCGAGCTGCGGTTCTTGAATGTGTTCAACCGTGAGGGAGACTTCTGGAAATTTCATTCGTTTGGTTCCTCCTCAACCTCTGGCCGACCAAGGGTCGTTTCATCGACCTCTTCTTCATCTCCATCAAGTTCATCTGGGAGCCGCGTGCTGACAGGGGACGAGAAAAGGATGGGTGATGCGTCCAGAACTACATGCTGGCTGGGCGACATTTGGAGCCGAATGAAGGCCGAGTCTCCGGAAATAAGGTCTAGGAAGGCGAGCATTCGGCCGTGCCACTGTTTGTTGCGCCATCCTTTGCAAACCGATCTGCGGAGCCGGTGCATCTTGCGTGGGTCTTCGATCTGCTTGCCTTCAGGCGTTTGGTCGTCCGCGGCAAACAGGACGCGTGACTTCAGCTTGAAGTGCCAGAATGGCCAAAATGCCGGAAGGGCTGTCACACCGAACTGCCAGATATGGCCCTTGGCCACATTGCGCAGCATGGAAGAATGACGTTCGCCTTGCCGACCCCAGGGAAACCGCTGGCCGATCGGTGCCAAATCGGCAGAGGCGTGAAACCCGACGGCATTGGAGTAGAGGTACTGTATTAGCCCTCTTTCCCGGCAATAGTTGGACCATGCGTCCTTCAACATGGCATTGACCTTGTTCGCCGCAGGCTGGTTCGAGAGCCCTAGATCTTCTGACCCGCTGGTAACGAACTCGGTTAGGGGCATCTCGTGGACAAGTTTGAACCGTCCGACTTCGGACAATGCGCTCTCTACCTCGGGCCCCGTTGCGAAGGTGAGAAAACCCCTGCCCTGCTCAGAGATCGGGAACGGAGAGCTCGCCAGCGCTCGTTTGACGCTCTGGTCATCGGTAGCTCCTGACGGTTCATAGAAGTTGATGTGGTCCGGCACTTCCTCGACGCGGAGCCAATTTGATGTGAGCCGCTCCGGTTCGGCGATAAGAGGCATCGCACTGCGCCGCCGGAAGAGCTCCCAGTTCGGGTTGATGCTGTTCTGAGCATCCCTCTTTGGCACTTTCTGTCGCTGGAGTGCCTTCATCAGAAGCTGAAGACCTTCACCCCAACCGCGTACAAAATCGACGGGCAAAGCGTCGCCGATGCCTTTGACCTTCTGACCGTCTTCCAGTCTCAACGGAATGATGAAGCGGGAATCGTTCAGTCGCTTGCCAAGGTCGATAGCAATATCAATGTCATCTTGAACAGATGTGTCGTCGAGCGTTTCAGCCCGACTGATGAGCAGGACCTTTGCGGCACGGGTTTCCAAGACCGTGTTGACCTGGCGACGCCACCGATCTCCCGGCTGCAGCGTCAAGATATCGGCAAAAACCTGGTAGCCTTGAGCTTCCAGTTTTGGGCCAAGCCAAAGGACAAAGTCGTCATCGACCGGAGACGACTTGATGATGAATACCACGTTGCGCTCTACTTCAATGAACGCCGACCCTGTGGGATGAGGTTTGGGTAGAAGCGAGACGATTGCGGTTGGTGTGCCAGTTGCAGGCCTAAGGGCCTCCCGGACCGCATCGGCCACCACGGCCTTCATTACCCCTGTACTCTGCTGCCAGAGTTTGGGGTGCGCCTGCTCGATATCGGGGTATTTGCGTAGAAGCGCGTTCAGGTCGTCTGGGCCCCAAACATCCCCGGGGGAATTCAGGGACGGACCAATGATCTCGGCAAGCTCAGCCTTCGCCATTGGTGTCAAAGAGGCAGAAGTTGTCAAAAGATAGCGTTGAGGCGCCAGCGCATCGATGGCTGCACGCTCGGACTTCATCTTTGATTTCAGTTTGGAAGCACCGGACCGAAGATAGTGTTTAGCTTGGAGGATTGCGTCGCCTTCACCAGAAGCATGGCGACCATCCATCCCGTCGTCGGCACCTTCCGGAAAAGCTTCAAACCGAATGCCGAGTTCGCGTCCAAGCAAATCGCGCGACAGTGCTTCGAAGTCGGAAAAAGACAAAGTGGCAAAATCATAGTTCATCTAGTTGGTATCTCGAGCTCCGGCAGATCCCGCAAGCTCTGCAAATCAAATGTCGCCAGAAACCTCTCTGTCGTCACGAAGGTATGCGGCGCTCCCGGGCGTGGCGACCGGGGCCCGCTTGCTATCAGGTCCTTGTAGCGCAGCCGGGCCAGAAGATCGCGGCTGACCTCCTTGCCGAAGATGTCGGCCAGCCCCGCCCGGTCTATCGGCTGATGATAGGCGATGGCGCAAAGCACGCCCATCTCCATCTCGGTGAAAGCGAGCGACTGCTCACCAAGATCAGCAGCGGCCTTAATCGCCTCGGCAAACTGGGTCTTTGTCCGGAACCTCCAGCCGCCAGCGACCTGCGCCAACTCGTAGGGACGGCCGGTGAGTTCGGCCTGGATGTCGTCGATCAGCATCTCGACCGAGGCCCCCTGCCCCACCACGCGGGCCAGGTCCTCGCGACCGACCGGCGAGGCACTGGCGAACAGTACCGCCTCGATCCGAGCCATCCATTCACGCCAGCGCAGCTCTTGGGGCAGGTCGTCCAGCTCCCGGTCAAAGATGGCTTCGCCCTCGTTCGTCGGTTTCCGTTTCCGGGTCGCTGTCGTCATGGCACAATCCCGTAGAGTCGGAAACTCGGTCGCCCGGTCAGTTCCCGCGCGACACCCAACTCGACCAGCCGGTCGCAGAAACGGCGCGCAGCACGATCGGTCATGGGAATCGACGTGCCGCGAACGCGCGGCGAAAGCATCGAGGCGGGCGCCACCGCATCTTCGGTCAGGAACAGATCGACGGCCGCGTCCGATCCTTTGGCACGCAGTTTCGGCGCCACGGCACGAACCGCTTCTGCACGGCGAGCCAGATCGCACATCATACGGATGGTCCCTTCGATGGCCTCGAGGATCCGCGCCTGCACTGCCAGCTCCGCCCCCTGCCCGTTCGCGGTTAGGTCGCGTAGCGCCGTCTTCGTCAGGTGCTTCGCCGAAACCGGTAGTACCACCTTCCAGTTCAACTCCCGCGCCAGGACAAAGTCCGAGAGCAGGCAAGCAACCCGTTCTGCCCGGTCGTCGACCTCGAGCACGGCGCGCAGGACCGCCACGCCGCCCGCCAACGGCCCGCGGGTTCGAGCACTCTCCAACCCCGCGTCAAGCCAGACACCCACCTCTCCCGCGAACTCTGGGCCAATCAGGTCAGCGATCTCACCAGTCTCGCTCGCCCGCGACCGGACGCCTTCGCGCCAGAACGCCAGAAGATCGCCATCGGGCCCCCGCGCCTCGCCCGGCGGTGCCAGGTGGTGGGCATCGCGAATATCCGCCTCACGCGCCAGCCGCCCCTCCAGTTTCGAGGTGGCAGTGGCCGCGCTCAGCGCCAGCCGGTTGGCGAGCAGCTTCACAGGGACGCCATACCGAGCATCGCTGACCAGCTGATCCAGCACTGTGAGCGCCGCCCCGGACCGAAAGGCCACAGTTTCAAGGCTTTCTGGACGCTCAGACGTGACCCAGCGAGGCAGGCGCGGTAGTTTGGTCAGGTCGTCCGAGATAGCTGTCGACTGGTATGTCATGCCACAAGACTATCCCACGGCGGCGCTTTCGTCCACAATATACGGTATAAACCGCCCCACTCTGCAACTCACTATTATGTCCAATAAGTTTGCATTATCGGACGTAAATGGGATAGGCTCGGAAACATGAAGAATCTGACAAACAAGGGTGCCAATATTGAGGGCTCCGACGCGCCTCAGGCTGAGATTTCGAGCTCTGCGCCCGACGACACGCCAAACAGCAACGAGCGTGACGAGAGAGCCACTTCGGATGGGGTCTCCATAGCCCTGCCCGCCTGTATCGCCGGCTCCGGGACCCTGGACCGTCTGGTCGACGCCGCCCGCGACTACGCCAGGGCTTCGACGGCCGAAAACACCAACAAGGCCTATGCCGCCGACTGGAAACACTTCACTCGTTGGTGCCGCCGCCATGGGGCGGACCCGCTTTCGGCATCTTGTCCCGACCCTGAGTTCGTCGGCCTCTACCTGACGGAGCTCGCAGCCCCGACGAACGGCACCCCTGCTCTTTCTGTAAGCACGATCGAGCGCCGCCTGTCGGGGCTTGCCTGGAACTACACGCAACGCGGCTTTTCGTTCGATCGAAGCAACCGTCACATCGCCACGGTGCTGGCCGGGATCAGGCGTAAACATGCGCGACCGCCGGTCCAGAAAGAAGCCATCCTCCCCGAAGACATTCTCGCCATGGTCGCCACCCTGCCCCACGACCTGCGCGGGCTCAGGGACAGGGCGATCCTGTTGCTGGGACTTGCTGGCGGGTTGCGCCGAAGCGAAATCGTCAGCCTGGATGTCCGAAAAGATGATACTCCCGACAGTGGCGGCTGGATCGAGATCCTCGACGACGGCGCGGTGCTGACCCTAAACGCCAAGACAGGATGGCGTGAGGTCGAGATCGGGCGCGGGTCTTCGGAACAGACCTGCCCTGTCCATGCCCTCGAACAATGGCTGCACTTTGCGAAGATCAACTTTGGCCCAGTCTTTGTCCGCACCACCCGTGATGGAAAGAGGGCCCTCGAGACGCGACTATCAGACAAACACGTCGCCCGGCTCATCAAATCAACCGTCCTGAGAAGCGGAATCCGATCCGAGCTCCCAGAAAAGGACCGCCTCGCCCTGTTCTCCGGTCATAGCCTGCGTGCAGGATTGGCCAGCAGTGCCGAGGTTGATGAGCGCTACGTGCAAAAGCAGCTCGGGCATGTCTCGGCTGAGATGACCCGGAGATACCAACGCCGACGCGACAGATTCCGGGTGAACCTGACCAAAGCCGCGGGGCTCTGACACGCGAGCGCTTTCAGTTATTTCGGCACCGGTTTTCGCTGCCTCTCGCCTTTGGCTCGAACGCGAAAAGCCGCTGTGCGCTTCTGATGAAAACTGAAAGTGCTGCATCACGCCGCCTGTCCACTCAAACGGCCATAAATACTGCGCTCAAGATGCAACTCCCCTGCTCCGGCCTTCTCAACCATCCCGCGCAGATAGCCTCCTGGCGACGCCACCTCGCCCTTGGCATGTTTGTCGAACACCAGAACCATCGCCGCCGCGGCCGTCTGTTTGCCCAAGCCCTCCTGCGCCGCCATCCAGGCATGTTCCGAGACGCCAATCATCGGCCTGAGTTGGCCCGCAACCCGATAAACATCGCCCCAATCCTTCAGGTAGCCGCCCAAGTCCCGTGCCCAGGTCGCGAATTCTGGACAGGCTTGCATGATTGTTGGCACATCCAGCGCAACAGCGTGCTGATCCGGCCTGTTTTGCCCCTCTTCTCGTCCTGATCTCACCACTGGCTCCATCGGTTCAGGTTCTCGCACCACGCCCGCCGCTTCCTCATCTTCTGAGGAATTACTAGTTACAGGATCAGGTTGATTTGTAATTAGTATATGAGGGTCAGAAATGACCTCCCTGGGGTTCAATTCTTGAGTAATATCAGGCGATTTAGCCTGTGTTAGACACTGTTTCTCCGCACCTTCAGCCGGACGAGTAGCTTTGAGGTATGCGCTTTCCACCCGCTCCTGAAGATCCTTGAACCTGCCCAGTAGCCTATAGAGCGTCTCTGAGGCCACGATCCGCCGCGGCAGCTTGCCTAAGAGCCCCTCGAACACCTCCTGCAACTGGCTCCACGGCCCTCTCAGCGCGCCGCTGAGCGCCGCTTCCAGCCTTGCTCGGATCATCCGCCGTGACACAGTGATCTGGCGCTTCAGAAACTGGCAGAGCTCGCGTTCAACTTGCAGTTCCGCCTGCAGCTCTTCGAATTCGACCGCACGAGCCGCTAGTGGGGAGAGATCGAAGCCATAGGCCTCGATGATAACCCCATCTTCGTCCCTCTTGCCCCACCGTTTTCCGTTGGGGCTGTCTTTGAAGGCGATCACCCCTGCTTCAGCCAGACGCCGCGCATGGCGCTTGAGCGCAGAGAGCGAAAAGCCGGTTTGTTCCATCAGATAGGCGTTGGAGGCCCAGACGATCGGCCGCCTGCCCTCTTCCCAGTCCTGGGCCTGTGTAAAGGCCCCCAAGGTGTCGAGGAGCATCATGTCCCCCGATTTGAGCCCGATATGGGCCCCTACCCTCTTTGCAGCTACGAAGGCCCGCGATTTGGGAACACTCTCCTGTTCACCGGCTTGGGCAAGCTGTTCAGCAGCAACGAGTCCGGCCGTTGCTTTGCGCCATCCGCTTGGTGATGACAAACCTCTCCCGTTCCGAAAGCCAGCAGCTTCGGTTGCTCCCTTTGGAGCCCTGTCCAAATGTTCCATCTTTGTTCTTCAGGCAAAGAAAACCTGTTCGCTCAGGAGCGTTTTCTCTTGTCTGGTGATTCGCTGGCTGCTAGATTCTAGGTGTCAAATCTAAGAATTGCGCTTCGGCGTAGCAGCCCTCGAAGCTCCGGTTTCGAGGGTTTTCTCTATGTGCCCTTCCTCCTTTCTGCTCGACCTCACTTTTCATCCTGAGAGTTTACAGTTGTAAACTCGGCGTAGGATCTCTTGATGATTTCGGCGAGGTTCTCATCCAGCCATTCGGCAAAAGCAGCATTGCCCCCGCCCCTCTTGATGGACATCGATACCGAACCTTTGCCAGATTTGATGGTTACTCCTTCTACGGGTGAAACGCTGCCCGTTGCAGCCACTTGCCGCGCTTCGCGCTTCACACCGACCATCAGCAATTGCTCGAGACGCTCGTCCGAACCCGCTTCCGAGCCAACGCGCTCGAGCACTTGAGCTGCTGATTTTTCTGATAGCTTTTTGCCGGAGAACATCTCAGCGAGCTGGGTCCATTTTGGCCTGCCTGACTTTGGTGCCGCTCCGATCAAATCGCCGATCGAGCGCGGCACATTCTGAGTGATCTTAGTTAGGTGCGAGAGGCCTGAAGCAGACAGGTTCAATACTTGCTTTGTGGTCGAAGCATCATGACCAGCAGCCTGAATCGCCTCAGCGAAGCGTGCTTTTTCGTAAAAGGACAAATTGCGACGTGCCGCGTTCTCCAAGCCCTTGGCAAGCAGTGCGGTGGCGTCGTCGATGTCCTGAACATTCGCGCGAACTTTGAGCCCGAGTTCACGACAGGCCCTTAAACGCCGCCGACCATAAATTGCTTCATAGTGTCCGTCGGATTTCGACCGCCTCACAAGAATTGGAACCTGCTGCCCGCCTTCGCGGATACTCGACTTAAGCGATTCAAAACTCTCATCGTCTTCTTCGATGTTTACAGCTGTAAACTCTTCGAGCCGGTCAACGGGGCCCCAATCGTCGATCAAACCGGGTTCGATTTCGCGAATGGATGCCAGCGAGCCTTGCAATGCCCCCAAGGCGGGCGCACTGGGTTTTACGCCCTTCTCCGCTGCTTTTGGGCCAGACTTGGCGATCGTATTGGCGATCCCGGAAAGCTCTTGAAGAGATTTTCTCGCCATTACTTACGCCCCCATGCGTCATGAATCATGCGCTCCACCTCCTGCCCGACGGCATCCATGGAATTCTTGGCTCGATCATAGGTCGATCGCGTCATCTCTGATCTAACTACTTCGTAGATGGACTGCTTGAGCATTGTGGCGTCACTAATGGCGGTGCTTTTCAGCGCCGTCGACGACATTACGCGGTCTTGGAACAACGCCCTCATAAACGAGGTGAGCTGCTGCGACGGTATATCTGTTGGCTCGTCTCGAGTGATGAGGAACTTGAAGTGGTCATAGTCGAGAGACGCACCTGCATCTTCGATGACCTCCATGTAAGCGCCGGCTAACTCGAGAAACTGAGCCGTAGACGAGACATCCAGCATCGAGGGCGTAAGTGGTACGATCAACGAACTCGCCGCAGCCATGCCTGCGATTGTTAGAAAGCCGAGCTGAGGTGGACTGTCCATGAGGACCAAATCGAAATCTTGTTCGACCTGCGAGAGCGCGTTTCGGATGCGAAGGAAGAACGGCTGCTCAGGATTGGAATGAACAGCCGATTCAGTCTCGAATTCGGAGAGCATCAAGCGCGCTGGTGCAAGTGACAGCCCCGGAAAATAGGTAGGGACGACAACGTCAGCCATCGGAACCGGATTTTCGTAGCGGATTGCGTCGTACACTGTCAGACCGTCGAACTCGATTTCCGGGCTGATGCCGCACATTGAGGTAAGTGACCCTTGAGGATCCAGGTCCACGACGAGCACACGATAACCCCGCAATGTAAAATAATGAGCGAGGTGAATTGTCGTGGTGCTCTTGCTGCTCCCGCCTTTGAAATTCATCAGCTGCCAGACCTGGAGCTTTTCTTCGACGGTTCGACGTGGGACGTACCTACCTTTCTTACGCGACGATTGTTCGAGCGTCAGGCGAGCATTCCAGAGTTCTTGAGCGGTGTAGTAGCGACGACCGCCGCGACTTTCAGCAGGCTCTGGGATTGTCCCTTCAGAATGAACTTTCCGCATGAACTGACCCGACACCCCAAGTAGCTCCGCGGCCTCTGGGGCAGAGAATTCACGCAACGTCTTGGTGTTGTCGGGGGCGAATGCCGAGAGCAAATGTTCCCGGATCGCAGCATTAAGGCGTTCGGAGATATCAGTCGCGAGAGCCGAAGGTCGCTCCGAAGAAAGTGGTGTCACAGGAATCATCTGGTTGCCCCAATTTCGAAAATGTGGCCTTTTTCACGCCACTTGGGGATAACAGCGATGATTCATGAGCCTAAGTCAAGGATTTTCGCCGATTTAGTGTCTAACTCGCGTACATAGACTACATAGACCATGTGATAGATCAACTAAGTTTACAGCTGTAAACACCGAAGTAGCCCCAAGTCGGACCGCTCTCATTCCAGCAAATTGCTCGCCGGGTTCTCCACGACATCGACATCATCGTAGTATTTCTGCGCCTGGATCGGCGAACGATGCAGCGACAAGCGCATTGCTGAGGGCAGGGGGGTGCCGGCAAGCGCTGCTTGAGTGAGAAAGCCAGAGCGAAGCCCATGCGGAGAAGCAAAGCTCCGATCCAGGCCCGAGTCCACCAGAAGTCGCTTGACGATCTGATTGACTGCGGCGTCCGACAACCGCTTCTTACCAAGCACCCCGGTGCGGGTGATCCGGCGAAACAGCGGCCAATTCTCAATCTCGGCTGCGTCGATCCAGGCAACGAGTGCCCGGGCGGCGCGGCCTTTGAATACGAGTTTCGGGATGTTGCCTGCATCGGTCGTCTTTGTTCCTGGAAGCTGGATCCAGACAACACCCGAGGTGTCAAATGCCTCCAGATCAATGTCGCCGCGATCGAGGCTTACGATCTCAGACCGGCGGCGGCCGCCTGAAGCCCAGCCGAGCATCAAGATGGCGCGATCGCGAACACCACGAAGACCGGGACCTGCTGCCTCGGCCAGCCGCAACAACAAGTCGCGTGTGATCGGATGGACCGATTTCGGGGCAGGGGGCCGTGCCGCAGCTTTGCGAGCCTTGGCGCGGGCCTGTCGCACGAGAGGAGCTTCAAAGGGTGAAGCCAGGTTGCCCATCCGGTGAAACGCCTGCCAGGACGCAATACGTCTATCCAGCGTTGAGGGAGCGGGGCAGGCGAGGCTCTTGCGCAGTCCCATGGCAATCAGCGCCCGCGCCACTTCACCGGCCTTTCGCGCATCCGTGCTCAGATCGCGGCTGTGATCGAGAATGAAGCGTAGTGCGACCTCCTCGCTCTCAGGCAAAACAAGTGCCGGTTCTTCGGCGAAGCGCAGCTTCTTCCAGGCCGTGAGATAAATCAAATCCCGCTCATAGGCGCGCCGCGTGTTTTCCGGCGCGCCACGCGCATAGAGGTCATTGAGCGCATCCCGGTCTTCTGCATCGAGGCGTGGAACCGGGTAGGGCAGGGGGGTGCGGTGTGGCTTCAGCGGAGTGGACATGGGCCGACTTTCATCCTCTTATTGGCTGAGCATTCAGCGGCAAATTGGGGATCATCACGGTGTGTACGCTTCAGGACGCCGGGAAAAGGTTTTCCGCCGTCGTTGATGCGGCTCCGACCGGCACTCCGCAGGTGGTGCGCCGCCACGGCAAACCTGCCGTGGTTGTCCTGCGCGCTGAAACCTACCACCAAATGCTCGCGCGCGCGGCCAGGGGGAACGCTTCGCCGATCATCGGCTGGCCTTTCCAACCGCCGGTGTCGAAAGGGCAGGGGTCACGCCGCGCGACGACGATGTCTGAATGAACCCGATCGCAGCCATCGCACTCAGGCGCGGCGCTACAGACACGACGCAAGGCGCGGAAGGTTTCGCTCGGTCGGGCTGTACGTTGGAGAGACCACTCTGAAGCGGTGCCCTAGCAATCCCCCAGGGCAAGGGGCACTCTCTCGTCGAGCTGAGTGATTTAGCTGTGGTTTCATGCGCTGAGGGTGGCGAGAATAGCTGTTTATGTCAACATATGATAGTTGTATCTTATCAAAGATACACATATTTAACTAATTGATAAAAATAGATATTCTCTCAATCTCACTTGAGCCCGGGCATGCGTCTGCTTTCCGGCAGGGGTTTGATTTAGAGATTCGCATCTCGAAGGAAGCCTGATTCGTCCGACGGGATTTGTAGCGGTCGGTGGAGGGATCAAAGCAAATAGCCCTAAAGGCGTTCCTGATCGAAACGCCCTAGTCGATCCCGGTGGCGATCTCGCGCAAATGGTAAGGCTTCAGAGCTTCCGGCGAATGACCTCCTGAAGCACTTCCCTGTCAAGCGTCAAGTCTGCGACGATCGTCTTCAGTCGGCTGTTATCGTCCTCTAGCGCCTTCAGTCGGCGCATCATATCTTGCACTAGGCGGCAATACTTCTTCTTCCAATTGAACCACGTCCGTGGCTGATCCCCACCTTGCGGCAGTTCCCCGCGACAGGCTTACCTTGCTCGCCTACGTTGGGATATACGCCTTCTGCGTTTCTCTGAACTTCAATGCCTTCATGCGATTCCGCTCCTCTCCCAGCTAGGTAAATCAAACGGACAACTGCAACTTGAAACGCTCCAGTTTTCAGGGGGCAGAGCAGCCGAGTTCGAAGAAATAGACGCCAGATTGCGAAAGGTAGATAGGGCTTTGGCGAAATATCACCGCGACTGTGAACTGGGTCAGCGTCTCTCCCAGTTACTGGGAATAGGACCAGTCGGTTCCACGATGCTGGCGCTTAAGACGCCCGACCCTGTAGGTTTTCGATCGGCATGCCACTATGCAACTTGGATCGGTCTTCCGCCAAAGGATCATTCATTCGGTGGCACCGTCCGGCTTGGCGGGATCACGCGCGCCGGGGATGAAGCTCTGCGAAGCACGCTCATTGTGGGCGCTACCGCCGTGATCTGGCAGATGCGCCGCTGAAACGGCAGGCGGTTGCCGTGGCAGGAGCAGTTACTGGAGCGCAAGCCGCCCAAGCTCGCGGCGGTTGCACTCGCCAACAGGCTGGCGCGTATTGCCTGGAAGCTGATGGCCAGCGGTGAAAGCTATGGCCCGGCTCATCCCATACGGGGTTGTAGTTCACAGAGGCCGGCGCCATTGGCACAGTCAGAATTCTTGCGGAAGAAGAGAAGGTAGAGAGAGAGATCGATCCGGATCGCGGGACACTCCGGGAAGTCCAGCGGCATTACGAGACCGCCTCGACCGGGAGGAACCTGCGGCGTAGTGACCACCTTGGCCAGCGGCCTTTCGTGACGCACACAAAGGCCGGACATATGGATGCAAGAGAGCCGATCCACCAGATGCCGGGACTGAACACATCAGCTGGAACGACAGTTACAATACGCAGGATGCACACGAATGCTTGAAACTGGTTACCTCGAGCAACAGGGTCGAGGTAACCAGTTTCAGATGCTCAGGGCGGTTGCGCCACAACCCTACAGGTTCATCATCCGCTTCACGCCGCCCGGCAACGGCTGACGCCGCCGCGCCTCTTGCTAATAATCCCGGGAGGAGTTACCTAGCGCAGATGGAACGGATTCTTGATATCGAAGATCGCGCTCGCCTGCCGTGGCGCTTCTTCGGCGCCACGCGCGCCATTCTCGCACGCCTATGACGTGCCCGCGCGGCTACTCCGCGCGCTGAATTCCGCATTCATCACATCACTGACCGGAGAGGACTCATGTCCGGCAAAACGCTCTACGACAAAATCTGGGACGCACATCTGGTGCACGAGGCCGAAGACGGCACGTCCCTGCTTTATATCGACCGCCACCTTGTTCACGAGGTGACGAGCCCGCAGGCCTTCGAGGGCCTCCGCATGACGGGCCGCAAGGTACGTGCGCCCGCGAAGACCATCGCGGTGCCTGACCACAATGTGCCGACCACAGCCGGCCGCGAAGATCCCAAGAACATGACCGAGGACAGCGCAATGCAGGTGGCGGCGCTGGACAGCAACGCAAAAGAGTTCGGGATCCACTACTACCCGGTCTCCGACGTGCGGCAGGGCATTGTCCACATCGTTGGCCCCGAACAGGGCTGGACGCTTCCTGGCATGACGGTTGTCTGCGGTGACAGCCACACGGCGACCCACGGCGCTTTTGGCGCGCTGGCCCATGGCATCGGCACTTCTGAGGTGGAGCATGTGCTCGCCACGCAGACGCTGATCCAGAAAAAATCCAAGAACATGAAGGTAAAGATAACCGGCAAGCTTCGCCCCGGAGTGACGGCGAAGGACATCACCCTGTCAGTCATTGGCAAGACCGGTACCGCCGGCGGCACCGGCTACGTGATCGAGTATTGCGGCGAGGCGATCCGTGATCTCTCGATGGAAGGCCGGATGACGGTCTGCAACATGGCCATTGAAGGCGGAGCCCGCGCCGGCCTCATCGCGCCGGACGAGAAGACTTTCGCCTACGTCAAAGGCCGCCCCCATGCGCCCAAGGACGACGAGTTCGAAGCGGCACTTGAATGGTGGAAGACGCTCCACTCCGATGACGATGCGCATTGGGATAAGGTCGTGACCATTGCGGGTGAGGATATCGCGCCCGTCGTCACCTGGGGCACCTCACCGGAAGATGTGCTTCCGATCACTGATTTGGTTCCCGATCCGTCCTCCTTCGAAGGCGGCAAGGTCGGCGCGGCACAGCGCTCGCTTGACTATATGGGCCTGACGCCTGGGCAGAAGCTGTCGGACATCCAGATCGACACGGTCTTTATCGGCTCCTGCACCAACGGCCGCATCGAGGATCTGCGTGCCGCGGCCGCGATCCTCAAGGGCAAGAAGGTGAAGGAAGGCATGCGCGCCATGGTCGTTCCCGGCTCCGGTCTCGTCCGCGTGCAGGCCGAGGAAGAGGGGCTGGCAGACATCTTCCGCGAGGCGGGCTTCGATTGGCGGCTCGCAGGATGTTCCATGTGCCTTGCGATGAACCCCGACCAGCTCGCCCCGGGCGAGCGCTGCGCCTCGACCTCCAACCGGAACTTCGAGGGTCGTCAGGGCTTCAAGGGTCGCACGCACCTGATGTCGCCTGCGATGGCGGCGGCGGCAGCAGTGACCGGCCACCTGACCGACGTGCGCGAGATGATTTGAGGAACCGACGATGGAAAAATTTACCAAACTCACCGGGATCGCGGCGCCCATGCCGCTGGTCAACGTCGATACCGACATGATCATTCCCAAGCAGTTCATGAAGACGATCACGCGTGAAGGTCTCGGCGTGAACCTCTTCGACGAGATGCGTTATGATCGCGAGGGCAATGAGATCGAGGATTTCCTGCTGAACCAGCCAGCCTACCGCAAGGCCCAGATCCTTGTCGCCGGCGACAACTTCGGCTGCGGCTCGTCGCGGGAACACGCCCCCTGGGCACTCGCCGATTTCGGCATCCGTTGCGTGATCTCGACGAGCTTCGCAGACATCTTCTACAACAACTGCTTCAAGAACGGCATCCTGCCGATCGGCCTGCCGCAGGAAGACGTCGACAAACTGACGGAATATGCCGAGCGCGGAGCAAATGCCACCGTGACCGTCGATCTGGAACGCCAGTCGATCACCGGCCCGGATGGCGGCGAGATCAGGTTCGAGGTCGACGCGTTCAAGAAGCACTGCCTTCTGAACGGGCTCGACGATATCGGGCTGACCATGGAAAAGGCCGCCTCAATAGACAGCTTCGAGGCGCAGGCCGCGGAGGCCCGCCCTTGGGTTTGAGCTGGAAGAGATGAAGGCCCGCTACTCTGGCGGGCCTCTTTCTTTTCAGACCTAATGTCCGCATCTTTCGCCAATCAAGGCAGAAATGTGGCAGCCCGCAACCCGTGACCTGAATTTCCTCCAGCCTCTGGAGGAACACGTCGGCAGATGTCCTGCTCCCCGACCTTGGACCGACGGCTGGTTGCTCCATCAGGATATGGGCCAATCATAAAACCATGGAAAGCACCCCAGCGGTTGCGATGATACTGGCAAACACAGTCATTGCACCAGGCATCAATTCGCTCCTCAAAACGCAAACCGTAAGGCTCATCGTTACGACTACCTCGAGCGAAGAATTGATCGCCACGCGCGTGACCGTTGTGAACTGAAGCGCGGCGAAGACACTTATCTGGCCGACGGAGATCACCATCCCTGCCAGCACGTTCCAGACCTTGCGCATCTCCAGATCCGCCCAAAGCACCGGGCAGCGTTTGGTGTCGAAGGCCGCAACAGCGGCGCAATAGAGAAGTGCCGCGAGGGCCCCAACTATCGTGCCGAAAAGGCCATCTACGACGATTGCCAGACCCAGCTTACGGGCGATGTATCCGCCAGCATAGGACAGCGTCGATAATGTGCCCGAGCCGTAGGCGCGCTAGAAGGCGGCGCTGGTCTCATCCGGCGGATGTCTTTCACAACTTTCTCGCCGTGGCTCTGTTTGGTACCGGGATTCTGTCTCATCTCCACTCCTTGATGTTTACGATGTGCCAGAAACCCTCTCTTTTCAAATCAGCCTGAACTGTTTCATTGGCGCTGACGTCAGACACCTAGTCCTCCGTTTTGTTAAACAGAACGGTGGACCGATCCAAATGGGGATGCTCATTGGAGAACAGGAATCCGATCTCCTCGTTTGCTGCCATCATTGTGAAGTTTCCTAGCTCCAAAAAATGTACTTCTGCAATTAATAGGTAGCGTTGTTTGCGCGGGTTGCGATGGATTACCTGATAGGAGCAGAAAAGCTTTCGGGGGCAGGTACGTGGATCACCAGTTTCAAAAAAATATTATATATCTAACTAGTGATGGCGGGTTCTTGCTGTTAGAATGTTTCCAATGCGAGGTACTGCTTTTAGGGAATCGCCACGGGGGATTTAGAGAAATGGATGGCAACAACATGGATGGGGCCGAAGGCTGTCCCGTCATGCATGGCGGCAACACCGGGCACGGCAACAGCGTCACCAAGTGGTGGCCGCGGTCGCTGAACCTGGACATCCTGCACCAGAAGGGTGCGCGCACCAACCCGATGGACCCCGACTATGACCATCGTGCGGCAGTCAAGGCGCTGGATTTCGAGGCGGTCAAGGCGGATGTCAGGGCGCTGATGATCGACAGCCAAAGCTGGTGGCCTGCGGATTGGGGTCACTATGGCGGGTTGATGATCCGCCTGGCGTGGCACTCTGCCGGGTCCTACCGGATGGGCGATGGCCGGGGCGGAGCCGGGTCGGGCAACATCCGTTTTGCGCCGCTCAACTCCTGGCCGGACAATGCCAGCCTCGACAAGGCGCGGCGACTGCTGTGGCCGGTCAAGAAAAAATACGGCAATGCGCTCAGCTGGGCCGACCTGATTATCCTGGCGGGCAACATGGCCTATGAATCGATGGGGCTGAAGACCTTCGGTTTCGGTTTCGGCCGCGAGGATATCTGGGGGCCCGAACAGGACGTGAACTGGGGCGCGGAGAACGAATGGCTCGCCCCGTCGGAAAACCGCTATGGCGATCTTGACGACACCGCGACGCTCTACAACCCGCTCGCGGCGGTGCATATGGGCCTGATCTATGTGAACCCGGAAGGCGTGAACGGCAGTCCCGACCCCGCCCGCACCGCGCAGCACGTGCGCGAAACCTTTGCCCGCATGGCGATGGACGACGAGGAAACCGCAGCACTGACCTGCGGCGGCCACACTGTCGGCAAGGCGCATGGCGGCGGCGACCACGCCAACATCGGGGCCGAGCCGGAAGGCTGCCCGGTGCATGCGCAGGGCTTCGGCTGGGACAATCCCGGCATGGACGGCAAGGCCACCAATGCCTTCACCTCGGGCATCGAAGGCGCCTGGACCAAGAACCCGACCAAGTGGGACATGGGCTATTTCGATTACCTCTTCGACTATGAATGGGAACTGACCAAGTCGCCCGCGGGCGCCAACCAGTGGCAGCCGGTGGGCATGGCGGACGCAGACAAGCCGGTGGATCCCACCGACCCGTCCAGACCCCGCATGCCGATGATGACCGATGCGGACATGGCGATGAAGGTCGACCCGGTCTATAACGAGATCTGCCAGAAATTCCGCGCCGACCCCGCGTATTTCGCGGACACATTCGGACGCGCCTGGTTCAAGCTGACCCACCGCGACATGGGACCCAAGGCCAATTATTATGGTCCGGATGTCCCCGCCGAGGACTTGATCTGGCAGGATCCGATCCCCGCCGGGTCCACATCCTATGACGTGGATGCGGTCAAGTCGGCGATTGCGTCCAGCGGGCTTTCGGCCGCTGACATGATCGCCACCGCCTGGGACAGCGCCCGCACCTTCCGCGGATCGGACAAGCGCGGCGGCGCCAATGGTGCACGCATCCGACTTGCCCCGCAGAAGGACTGGACCGCCAACGAACCGGAACGGCTGGCCAAGGTGCTAGGCATTCTCGAACCGATTGCCGCCGAACACGGCGCCTCGGTCGCGGATGTGATCGTACTGGCCGGCAATGTCGGGCTGGAGCAGGCGATCAAGGCCGCCGGGCAGGACGTGAAGGTTCCCTTCACGCCGGGACGCGGTGACGCATCAGATGCCCAGACCGACGCGGACAGTTTCGACGTGCTGGAACCGCTCGCCTGTGGCTTCCGCAACTGGCAGAAGGAAAAATACGCCGTCGCCCCCGAGGAACTGATGCTCGACAAGGCGCAACTGCTGGGCCTGACCGCGGCGGAAATGACGGTGCTTGTGGGCGGCATGCGGGTGCTGGGCGCCAATCACGGCGGCAGCAGTCACGGCGTGTTCACCGACCGCGAAGGCCAGTTGACGAACGACTTCTTCGTCAACCTGACCGACATGGCCTACAGCTGGGACCCGGTTGAGGACGGCACCTATGAAATCCGTGACCGGGCCACCGGCGCGGTGAAGTGGACCGCCACCAGCGCGGACCTGGTGTTTGGCTCCAACTCGATCCTGCGGGCCTATGCCGAGGTCTATGCCCAGGACGACAACGGCACGAAATTCCTGCGCGATTTCGTGGCGGCCTGGACCAAGGTGATGAACGCGGACCGCTTCGACCTTTTAGAGTAGGCGGCAAATCTACCAATGCAGCGATGGGGCTCGGGTGGTCTCCACAATCAAATCTATGATTTTCCGGGGTTTTCACGGCCGCCGATTGATCACTTTGCGAGCGATGCGCCGTTCCATCGCCCAATCGCCGCATCTTATCTTAACCTTTTTGGAATCTCCTGACCTTTCAATATATTTTCGCGCACGGCTACCTCGTGAGCAAACTGGTTGATGCGTCAGATTAACAGAGAAGAGCACTCCCCACATGTGGGTGACTTGCGTAGGTGCTTGTAAACTCGATTCGGTGTCACCTGTGCATTGGGGTTCGATTTGAGTAGCAAGCGCACTGCATCTTTCAGTTCTTCAGTCCGAATGATGCAGCACTGGCAGATGATCATGGCGAAACCAAGCTCTTTGCGGGAAAATGTTCAATGCTATCACTATATCCGGAGGCTTGTGAGAAGTCATGGCAATACGATCAAACCAAAAGCAACGAACAGAAGAAGCGATAACTTCAGCTGCTTGGGACCTAATGGCAGAAGGCGGAGAGATAAGCTTGGCTTTGGTGGCAGATCGTGCAAAAGTCAGCCGTGCGACGGTTTACCGCTACTATTCGGATCCAGTGCTACTTACACTTGGGGCAGCATCAAAGCTTGATCCACCGCTATGCGAAGAATCGCTCGAGGGCTTAACCAGTATACAAAGTCGTGTACGTGCGGTTGCACGTTTCTACTTCGAGATTTCACACAAACATGTAGCCCAATTGCGAAGTATTCTGGCGGCTTCAATGCATCCTTCCGTGGAAGAATGCAATGCAACTCAGCGATGTCCGCAAAGGTTGGCTGCAATCCATGAAGCGCTCAAACCAGTTTGCATATTATTGGATCCCGTCGAGTTCGATGCTCTCGTCAACCGCATTGCTATGATCACCGGCATGGAGCAACTAATCTTGTTCGACGATGTCTTTGGAAAAAATCTAGAGGTCGGGTACCAACTTCAGGAAGGACTCATTGATGCTGTCTTAGCTAAGTACATTCCAGATGGGGTATTCAACTGACTTTGGTTTCTGACTTTGTGGCTACCCTGTTTGCCTGTCAAGGCAACTGCGAGCGATCACCAGGATTGCAAAACGCGGCGGAACGGACAACCGAGAACCGGCCTTGAGTCATCTGGTGATCTATCGAGAGTAATCCTCCTCGATAGACACCGGATGGCTCACCGTTTCTTGAGCCTCTCGTTCTTGGTGACAGTTTCAACAAGCGAAAGCGTCCAGTGATAATTTTTCCGAATCACTCGATTTCGCTATTTGGTACAGCATTTAGGGCACCGTAATTCTCGGCACCAATGTTTTCGAACAGATCAATCTGAGACTCTAGATAGTCAATGTGTCCCTCCTCGTCAGACATGAGCTGCTCAAATAGAACCTTGATCTCTTCATTCTGTCCGTCTCCTTCGTTGGGACGGACTCTACCTCAAAATGGAGGAGGAAACGGGGCTCAGGTCACTACCTTTCATCGGAACCTCCATAGTCATACGTTAGCTAGAACTGCGCGCTGGCCATGTATTTTACAACCAACATTGGACGGTAACTTATCGTGCAGTTTCCAATAGAAGCGTTCCCGCCCCGGTGTTCGAAATTGGGATGTGATAGTTGCGGGTCAACTCGGTGACATTGTCGCCCAATGCGCCGCGCATCATCATCCACATCAGGAATTCGGTGCCCTGCGCACCTGCCTTCTCAACAAGTTCCATGCGCGTGATCTTGGTCAACTCCTCGGGGTTGCCGGCGATGTTGTTCAGGCAATATTCGTCGAATTCGCGGTTAATGAACCCGGCACGTTCCCCGTCCAACTGGTGGCTCAGCCCGCCGGTGCCCAGCACGACAACCTTGGCATCTTCAGGGAAACTGGCAATCGCCCGACCAAGCGCCTTGCCGAAATCAAGCGCGCGTTTCAGCGTCGGGATCGGGTGCTGAACAGTATTCGCCGAGATCGGAACAGCGCGCGGCATGTCGGGATTGTTGGGCGCACCGGGCCAGAAAAGCTGCATGGGCACGACAAAGCCGTGGTCCACGGGCAGTTCCTGGCACGAGGTGATGTCGAACTCATCGGCGACCATGCTTTCGATGATGTGCCAGCTTAACTCGGGCGCACCCGGGAACGGCGGCAGTTCGGGCAAGCCCCAGCCTTCGTCCTCGTTCTTGTATTCATGCGCTGCGCCGATGGCGAAGGTTGGCATCTTGTCCAGAAAGAACCCGAGGCCATGGTCGTTGTAGATGTTGACGACATAGTCGGGCTTGTTGGACTTTACCCATTCATGAACCTTGGGATAGCCGTCGAAGAACGGCTTCCAATACGGGTCGTCGTAAAGTTCATTCTGGATTGCGTTGCCGACCGCCGGGATGTGCGATGTGGTGATACCGCCAAGAATTTTTGCCATGTTCCGTCTCCTCAGGCCTGACTCAGCAGGTATTCTTTGAATTCCTCGGTGGTGCGACCGGTCTGAAGACCGCCGACATCCTGAACCGACAGTTTGAAAATGCCGGCCAGTTTGGCGAGGTAATAGATGTTGCCGCCTTCGGCGATCATGGCCAGCACGTTGCTGGACCGAATGGCGTCTTTCTGAGCGTCATTCAGGCCGTATTTGGCCATGTACGCTTCGGGATCGTCCTTGAAGGCGTCGCGGTTGGCCGCCTTGTTGAACGAATAGCACATCTTGTTGAGGTTATAGCCCTTCATCGCCATCTTGCCGTCGAAGATGGTCGTGCCGGGGATATGCGTATGGTGGTCAAAGCCCGGTGAATCCATCGGGGTTTCTCCTTCATGCAAGGTCGTGCGGATCGGTTGAGTAGGCCGTTCCGGCGCGGGTTTACGCCCAGTAGAGGCGCATGGGATTGTCGACCAACAGCTTTTGCTGCTGCTCAGGGGTTCGCGCGATTCTTGGAATGAAATCCACCAGTGCACCGTCATCGGGCATGTGGGATTTCATGTTCGGGTGGGGCCAGTCGGTGCCCCAGAGAACCCGGTCAGGGAACTGGTCAACGATGGCCGTGGGGTAAGGCACGACATCGTCATAGGGTGGGCCTGCCTTGGTCAGACGTTCGGGGCAGGTCACCTTGGACCAGATGTTTTCGTTTTCGGCCATCAAGCGCACGAAACGCTGAAAGTCGGGATGATCGACACCTTTGGTCACATCCGGGCGGCCCATGTGATCGACCACGAGGATGGTCGGCAGCTTTTTCAAAAACGGCTCTAGCTCTTCCAGATCCTGGGCTTCGAAATAGACGACGATGTGCCATCCGAAGGCTTTGATCTTGTCGGCGATGGACAGAAACACTTCTTGCGGCGTGGCGTCGACCAGGCGCTTGACGAAGTTGAACCGAACGCCGCGGACGCCTGCCTGGTCCATCTCGGCAATCTCGGCCTCGGTGATATCCGCGCCAACCGACGCGATGCCACGCGCCAGATCGCCCGCTGTGCGGCAGGCATCGACCATGGCGCTGTTGTCTTTGCCATGGCACGTTGCCTGAACAATCACATTTCGGGCAAAGCCAAGATGATCGCGCAGAGCAAACAGCTGATCCTTACCAGCGTTGCAGGGCGTATACTTGCGTTCCGGTGCAAAGGGAAATTCGGGGCTGGGGCCGAAGACATGACAATGGGCGTCGACCGCACCGTCAGGCAGCTTGAAATCCGGTGTCTTGGGATCAGGATGGAAGACCAACCAATCGTCGTCCATTTTTTGAAGGTCGCTCATGCGAAAACCTCTCCGTCCATCAGTTTGCGGGCCGTCCGAAGGATTGCGGCGCTGACGACCGCGCCGGTGTCGTCCAAAGAGGCGACCACAGTCATTTCGCCGGTTGGATGTTCAATCGCCAGATTGCGTGTGTTTCCGTCGCCTCGGCTTGCCAGATCAAAGGCCGTTGATCCTTCAAGCAGACAGGCCGTCGCGACGCTGACCGCCCCCAGAACGCCGATTGTCTTGTGGCAGCGATGCGGAATGAATGTTCGTGTCGAGATCGCGCCGCCCGAGGTTGCGGCACTGACCATTGTCATCTTGGGGACCGACTTTTCGGCCACATCACCAAGATTCATCAACGGGCCGCAAGCCAGTCGGATGGATTCCAGTTTGGCGCGCAACGTTTCGTTTGCTTCCAGTTCTTCCGGGCGCTCCTGACCCGTGATGCCAAGATCACTGGCGCGCATGACCACACAGGGCATACCGTTGTCGATCATCGTAACCGCAACGCCGTCAACCATGTCGATCACATTTCCAGTGGGCAGCAAAGCCCCACAGCTTGACCCAGCGGTGTCTTTAAATTCGATGGGCACCGGGGCCGCACCGTTGGGAACGCCGTCGATCCGGGCGTCGCCCTTGTAGGTGACTTTGCCATCGGGGGTTTCCACCTGCGCGACGGCCACCTGACCCGTATTTTCCATAAAGATCGTCACCGGGGTCGTGCCATCTGCTGCAGCAACCAACCCACGTTCGATGGCGAAAGGGCCGACCCCCGCCAGGATGTTTCCGCAGTTCTGCGCATCGGTGACGATGGCTTGATCAACGAAGACCTGAAGGAACAGATAGTCGACGTCGACGCCGGGGCGTTCCGACTTGGCGACAACGGCGACTTTTGATGTCAGAGGGTCGGCGCCGCCCATTCCGTCAATCTGACGAATGTCGGGGGACCCCATAATTCCAAGCAACGCGGCATCGCGGGCAGCTGCGTCTTTGGGCAGGTCATCCGTCAGGAAGTACCCGCCTTTCGACGTGCCGCCACGCATCCACATTGCCCGGATGCCATCAGACATACTTCAGGCCCTTCTCGGCCAGTCGCCCGCGCATGTCATAGATGTCGAGCCCCAGTTCACCCGCTTCAAAGCGCGCGCGCTTTGCCGCTTCGTTGGCTTCACGGGCCTTGGCTTTTTCCAGCACATCCGCTGCTTCTTCGCGGCGAACGACGCAGACGCCATCATCGTCGGCAATCATGATATCGCCCGGATTGACCAGGGCCCCGGCGCAGACAACGGGGATGTTCACCGAGCCCAGGCTTTCCTTGATCGTCCCTTGTGCGTGGATGGATTTGGCCCAGACTGGAAAGCCCATCTCGGTCAGGTCGCGCACGTCGCGTGTGCCGCCTTCGGTGATCAGCCCGCGACAACCACGCGCTTTGGCGCTGGTCGCCAGTAGATCGCCGAAATAGCCCGCGTTCGATGGCGTGATCGTGCCCAGCACCATAACGTCACCCGGTTGCAGTTGCTCGATTGCGACGTGGATCATCCAGTTATCACACGGTTGCGCCAGAATGGTGACCGCCGACCCGGCGATCCGTGCGCCGGAGTAAATCGGACGCAACTCTTCTCCCAATAGACCTTTGCGGCCTTGTGCTTCGTGGACGGTCGAGACGCCGCATTCGGCCAATCCGTCGATGACGGCTTGGTCGGCGCGGTCAATGTTCTGCACCACAATGCCGGTGGTGCCCGGTTGATAATTGCTCATACCAGCTCATCCATGCAGAACGGGAAGATGCTTTCGAAACCTTCCGCGTATTTACAGTCACGTCCCCCGGCCATGCCGCCCGAGTTGCGCTTGAAGTGATTGGCGCGCTGCTGCGCGACGCGGGTGTAGAAATCCCACAGGTGGATTTGACCTTCGTTGCACTCCATCGCCGCGCGTTTCTTTTCCCAGACCGGGGTGATGTCGAGGAACACGTTTGGCTTCCAATGCATCTGTTCGGTCTGATGCGGTTCGAACAGATACATCTGTGGCGCCCCCAAAACCTTTTGCCCCGGATTGTGACCCCAAGCCTGCGCGATCATGCGGCAGGTCAGGGCGAATTCGGTCGTTTTCATGTGGTCGGTGTTGTACGGATCCCATTTCGAATGGGAGAACATGAACTTGGGCTGCACGTCGCGGATGATGTCGACGACCTTGTTTTCGTACTCTTCGGTGAAACGCAGCGGGTAGTCGCCCATATCCAGAAACTTGATGTCATGGACGCCCAGCGCTTTTGCCGCATTCTCGGCCTCGCCGCGACGGATGGACTTTACCTCTTCAAGCGACTTGCCCTCTTTCCAAAGGCGGGCGCTTTCACCGCGTTCCCCAAAGCTGAGGCACGCAACAGTTACGTTGTAGCCAAGCTCTTGATGCAGCGCGATGGCACCGCCGCAACGCCATACGAAATCAGCGGCGTGCGCAGAAATTACCAGAGCGGTCTTGTTGTCAGCCATGTCGACCCTTCCAACTTCCTCATGAGATTGGACCGATCTTATGGCTTCGGCGCTTGGAAAGGCCATTTTGATTAATGGCATTCAAGATTTGATTTTGTTATAATCCCTGAAATGTCGCTGGCCGAGAATATACCGGAATTTCCGCATATCCGCTATTTGTGCGTGGTCCGCGAGGTATTTCGTCTTCGTCGAATTGGTGCTGCGGCGGATATGGTTCACGTGTCGCAGCCCGCCGCGACACAAGCCTTGGCGCGGGTTGAAAAGATACTGGGGGTGGCGCTGTTCGAACGGCGCCAGATGGGCATGTACCCGACCGAGGCAGGGCAGCTTTTTGCACGACGGCTTGAGCGCATATTGGACCACCTGACGCGGGGCGACAGCCTGGCCCGGCGGCGTGCGCCCCGGTCCGAGTCCGGGCGGACGCGTAAGGCGTTTCACACGTTCTGCACCCCGGTTCAGCTGCGCGCATTGCTGGCCATCGCCAATGCTGGCAGCTTTAGCCAGGCCGCCAGTGAATTGGGGGTGAAGCAGCCGGGTGTCCATCGCGCCGCGCGTGAACTGGCCGCACTGGCGGGGTTTGAGTTGTTTGAGCAGACTCGCGGCGGCGTCGTGCTGACCGCCGCGGCCGAGATCTTTGCCCAACATGTCAGGCTGGCCGTCAGCGAATTTCGCCAGGCGGCCTTTGAGATCAACGAATTGCTTGGGCGCGATGTGACGACGATCAATATTGGGTCGCTGCCATTGTCGCGAACGGCCATTTTGCCTTCGGCGATCGACGCGATGATCCGCGAGGCCGGGGCGGGTGTGCAGTTGAACTGCGTTGATGCCAGGTACGATACGCTGTTGCGCGACCTGCGGTTCGGCAATCTGGATTTCTTGATAGGAGCTTTGCGATTTCCCAAGCCTGCCGGGGATGTCGAGCAAGAAGAGTTGTTCACCGACCATCTGGCTGTTGTCGCATCGCCGGACCATCCGTTGGCCGGACGCGCTCAGGTTGATCTGAAGGATACGCTGGACTTCCCGTGGATCGCGCCACCGCGCAGCACGCCGTCGGGTGCTTATTTGTTTGAAACACTGCGCATCCAAGACATGCCGAATACACCGGTGCGCACGGTCTCAAGCTCAATGGTCTTGTTGCGCGGGTTGCTGGCGCGTGGCGATTACATCTCGATTGCCTCGGAACGGCAGGTGGAAGTCGACGAACAAATGGGCGCCTTGGTGCGGTTGCCGGTGGATTTGCCCGGGTCGGGACGGGCAATTGGGCTGACTTTTCGAAAGAACTGGTCGCCCACGCCCATTCAAAACCGATTCCTAGAGATCATCCGGGCGCGCGCCACCGATGAGCCGACTGACGGCGATAATAACATTTTCAAATAGCGAAAGCGGCAATCAAATTCGCAGATCATTCGGCCCACTGCTATTGTTTCGCGATGGATCGGGCTATCCAATTGCGAAATTCGTTTCGATAGGGAGAGAACCAAATGCCGACCAAGAAGGATTATGAAGATATTCCGGGCACATTTGTGTTCGATGCAGATCGGGCGCGGGTCGGGTATCATCTGAACCAGTTCTGCATCTCTCTGGGCAAGGCAGCCGGGCGCGACGCGTTCAAGGCGGATCCCGAAGGTTACCTGACCCGCTATCCTATGTCCGAAGAACAGAAACAGGCGGTCCGTGACCGTGACTGGAACCGCATGTTGGAACTGGGGGGGAACATTTACTACACCTCCAAGCTGGCTGCTTTTGACGGGATCAACTTTCAGAACCTTGCGGGCCTGATGACAGGCATGGGCGTTGAGCCGTACCGCGAAATGATGCTGAACGGCGGACGGTCAATCGAAGGCAATCGCTACAAAAGCGAATGGGAGGAAGAGTAATGGCACGGATTACCGCAGGCGTTGGGTGCAGCCATGTTCCTGCCATCGGCATTGCGATGGATACGGGCAAGACCGAGGAAGAGTATTGGAAGCCGGTTTTCGCCGGATTCGAGAAGTCGAAGGAATGGATGAAAGAAGCCAATCCTGACGTGATCTTTCTGGTCTACAATGACCACTGCACGGCGTTCGACAGCTCGATCATTCCGACCTTTGCTTTGGGCTGTGCCGCCGAGTTCCAGCCAGCTGACGAAGGCTGGGGGCCACGCCCCGTGCCAGTGGTCAAGAACCACCCCGTTCTGGCCAGCCATATTGCGCAATCTCTGATCCTTGATGAGTTCGATATCACCATCATGAACGAGATGGAGGTGGACCACGGCCTGACGGTGCCCCTGTCAGTCATGTACGGTCAGCCGGAAGAGTGGCCAGCACTGGTCATCCCGCTGGCGGTGAACGTGGTGATGTACCCTGCCCCGACGGGCAACCGGTGCTTCCAATTGGGCAAGGCGATCCGCCGCGCCATTGAAAGCTTTGACGAGGATCTGAACGTTGTCATCTTCGGCACCGGCGGGATGAGCCACCAGTTGCAGTACAAGCGTGCGGGTCTGATCAACCCCGAATGGGACAATGCTTTTCTGGATCGGCTGACATCCGACCCCGTTGGTTTGTCGCAAATGCCCCATGTTGAATACCTGCGCGAAGCCGGGTCCGAAGGCGTTGAAATGGTGATGTGGCACGTCATGCGCGGCGCGCTGGACGACGAGGTGACCGAAGTGCATCGGCACTATCACGTGCCCGCATCGAACACGGCCGTTGGCCATATCATTCTGGAAAACAAGACCTGAGGAAAAGTTCATGAGAATTTGCGTCGCAGGCGCTTACGGAGCGTTTGGCCTGAAACATCTTGATGCGCTGGCCGCGATCGACGGCGTCGAGGTCACGTCGATCATGGGGCCGACGAAGGACAAGATCGAAGCCCTGGCACAGGAACGTGGGATCGGCCATGCCGGAACCACGCTGGAAGAATGCATCGCGCGCGATGACGTTGACGCGGTGATCTTGTCGACTCCAACGCAGATGCATGCCGATCAGGCAATTGCCTGCATGGATGCCGGCAAGCATGTGATGATCGAGATCCCGATGGCCGATAGTCTGGCGGATAGTCAGGCGATTGTGGCCAAGCAAAAGGAAACCGGTTTGGTCGCCATGGCCGGTCAGGTACGCCGGTTCAACCCGTCGCATCAATGGATCCACAACAAGGTGGTCGCAGGCGAGTTGAAGATCCAGCAGATGGATGTTCAGACCTATTTCTTCCGCCGCACCAATACCAACGCCAAGGGCGAACCCCGGACATGGACGGATCATCTGTTGTGGCACCATGCCTGCCACACGGTTGACCTGTTCCAATACCAAACGGGCGGTCGGGCGGTTGAGGCCTTTGGTCTGCAAGGCCCGGCACATCCAGACCTGGGCATCGCGATGGACATGGCAATTGGCCTGAAAGCGGCAGATGGTGCGATCTGCACCTTGTCCCTGTCGTTCAACAATGACGGCCCGCTGGGCACGTACTTCCGCTATATCTGCGATAACGGAACTTATATCGCGCGGTACGATGATCTGTACGACGGCAACGAAAACCAGATCGACCTGTCTGACGTCGCGGTGTCAAATAACGGGATTGAATTGATCGACCGCGAGTTCATCTCGGCCATCCAAGAGGGACGGACCCCGAACAGCAGCGTGGCCGATGTGCTTGCCGCGATGGAAACGCTGGATCGGATTGAGAAATCGATGTCTTGAAATCTGGCGCCCTCCCGATGACCACAACTGTCTTCATCCCCGGCCTCCTGTCCGACGAACGGGTCTGGCGGGCGGTCGCCGACAAGGTGCCCGGACCTGTTGTGATGGCGGATGTGACCAGGGATAACACCACCACCGGCATGGCCGTGCGTATCCTTGAGGAGGTGTCGGGCGATCTGGTGGTCGTCGGCCATTCTATGGGCGGACGCGTGGCGATGGAAGTGGCGCATCAGGCGCCAAACCGCGTCAGCCGCCTGGTCCTCGCCAATACCGGACACGATGCTTTGAAGCCCGGCGAGCTTGAGAAACGGAAAGCCAGGATTGAAGAGGGGCACGCCGATCTTCCTGCGATGGTGAAGAAATGGCTGCCGCCGATGGTCGCGGCCAGCCGGCACAGTGACACGGCGCTGATGGCCGATCTGACCGAAATGGCCATCGCACTCGGACCCGTGGTTCACGAACGCCAGATCACGGCCCTGATCGACCGTCCGGACGCCGGGGTCTATCTGCCGGAAATCGCGTGCCCGATCTTGCTCTTGACCGGAAGCGAAGATGCATGGTCGCCTGAAGAACAGCATCGTCAAATGATGTCCATGGCGCCGGATGCCGAACTCCATGTGGTAAAACATGGCGGCCATTTCATGCCCGTGGAACAACCCTTGGTGGTCGCCAAGTTGATCTCCGATTGGCTCAGTGACAAATACTAAGGCATTTACTGGCCGAAGAGCCGTCAACTCCTCAAGTTCCAGACTTATGAACCGAGCGTGAATCCCAAGAAAAAGACACAAGGCCATTACATGACGTGAAATCCTCCAAGCCGTTTCGGAGGATTTCTCCAAACCAAGAGTAACAAGGGCCGACAGTGCCTATTTCGCAGCGCAATACAAAACTGGTGATTTTTGACTGTGACGGTGTGCTCGTCGACACCGAGCCCACCTTCAATCGCATCCTGCACACCTACCTGCTTTCGATCGGAGCACGCCTTTCACTCATCGAATGCAGCAACCTGTTCGTCGGCAAGAGCAGACATGATGTCGAACGCTATGTGAGCGACAGGGGCTTGCGCCTTCCAGAAAACTGGCCGCAAGACTTCTACGACAGGGTACTCGATACCCTGAGGACGGAGGTCAGGCCGATCCCAGGCGCAAGGGAGGCGGTGGCAATGATTTCGTCGGTTGGCATTCCACTCTGCGTGGCCTCCAACGGGCTCCTGGCAAAAATGCATGTCACTCTGGAAAGGTCAGGGCTACTTCCCTGGTTTGAAGGCAAGATGTATTCAGCATACGATGTCGGTGCAAGCAAACCCGCGCCCGATGTGTTTTTGCATGCGGCCGAGGATAATGGGGTTGCTCCCGAGCATTGCGTGGTAGTCGAGGACAGCGCAAGTGGATTTGAAGCGGCCTCGAATGCTGCGATGGCCTGTTTTGCCTATGTCCCGAATGCAACATGGAAACCAGAGAACCTCTTCGGCGCGCGTCCGTTAACCGATATGGCAGACTTGCCGAAAATGTTGGTGCTTTGAGAAGGGGCAATCGAAGGCTGGCAACCGGCTGCCAGCAATCAGGAGACCGGCTAACTGGTGTAATTTTCGCACTGATCGACGAGGGTATCGCAATCCGACCGGAAAGACCTGTCATCCTGTTGCCGTGGCAAAATCAACGGCTAAAAATACGCACTCGATGGCAGCGCCAGAAGACACCGGCGGGCTCATCGCCATTCAATACCAAAAGAAACTTGCTATGGCGGCCCCCCATGAGACCGAGAAGACCTTTGTGAGCGCGAGGAGCCCGAGCTAGATGTCCCAACCAACCGCTACAATTTCGGGCCGATCTGCACCACGACCGACGGAAATCGGGACGATGACCCGGATGATGGTAACCAACATCGCATGGCCGGAAGGCGAATAAGGGGCAGCGCGATCTTCATCGATGACAACACAAAGTTCGTGCATAGAATGATCGCAAGAGTTTGACCGTCGCCGCTCTCAATATCGGTTTGTCGTCTGCCGGCCGGACACCGAAGCAGACGATTGAAACATACTTGCCGCACTTGCTTGGCGTCCAATCGGCCCTCGGGCGGGTTCTCTGATTGACATTATTTAGAAGTCTAAGTTATCAGAGCCTCAAGCCGGGAGGATACCTTAGATGGAAAATCTGAAACTAGACGCGAAGCTCGCTCTTCAAGAACCAGCCCATCTCTACTACGGCGGCGCATGGGTGCCGCCACTAGAGGGAAAGTACGAAGACACTTTCAACCCAGGAACCGGTGAGCGGATCGGGTCGGTTGCGACGGCAAGTCGCGCTGATGTGGATGCGGCGGTTGCGGCAGCGAAAGAAGGGTTCGAGGTATGGCGGGATATCGTGCCGCTCGAGCGCGCGCGTATCCTGAAGGAAATCGCCAATCTCTTGCGCAAGCATGGCGATGAACTGGCGATGATGGACGCTGCAAACTGTGGCAACCCCTATACTGAAATGCGTGGCGACGCCGCGATTGCAGCAGCGCAGATGGAGTTTTTCGCCGGTCTCGTGACCGAGATGAAGGGCGATACGATCCCTATGGGACCAGAGCGCATCAACATGACCCTACGCCAGCCGATGGGCGTTGTTGCACGGATTCTTGCCTTTAATCACCCGTTCATGTTCTGCGGCGGCAAGATGGCAGCGCCTCTGGCCGCAGGCAATTCCGTCATCATCAAGCCGCCGGTTCAGGCTCCGCTGTCTTCGCTGCGGCTGGCGGAGCTTATCGATGGCCTGCTGCCGAAGGGTACTTTCAATGTTCTGCCGGGCGGCGTCGAGGCAGGAGCTGGGCTGGCCGAACATCCGGACGTCGCCAAAGTCACACTTATCGGCTCCGTACCCGCAGGCCGGGCGGTGATGCGCAGCGCGAGCGACACCGTCAAACCAGTGCTGCTGGAACTCGGCGGTAAGAACGCGCTGATCGCCTATCCGGACAGCGATCCTAAGAAGATCGCCGATGCGATCGTCGGCGGCATGAATTTCGGCTGGTGCGGGCAATCCTGCGGATCGACGAGCCGCGCTTTCCTGCATGCAGACATCCACGATGCGGTCATCTCACATCTCAAGGCGGCTGTCGAACGGTACAAGCCAGGCATTCCGACTGAGCCGGAGACCACGATGGGGGCGATCGTCAGCCGGACACAGTTCGACCGGATCATGGACTTCATCGAATCCGCCAAGAGCGAAGGCGCGCGCGCCGTAGCCGGCGGCCATGCGGTGACCGAAGGTGCGCTGGGACAGGGAAGCTTCATCGCGCCGACCATCTTTGCCGATGTCGAACCACAGATGCGAATTGCCCGTGAAGAGATATTCGGTCCCGTACTCGCCGTACGCAAATGGTCGGACGAAGACGCCATGCTGAAAGAGGTCAACTCCCTCGAACTGGGTTTGACTTGTGCGATCTGGACGCGCGACCTTGTGACCGCCCATCGCACAGCTTCGCGGGTCGAGGCTGGGTTCGTCTGGGTAAACGAAGTCGGCCGACATTTCCTCGGAGCGCCGTTCGGCGGTGTCAAGCAATCCGGCATCGGGCGCGAAGAAGGGATCGGGGAACTGATTTCGTTCACGCATGAGAAGAACGTGCACATCAACCTGACTGGTCAGTAAGACCGCGTTTAGCCGGACGCCGCCGGAAATTGACAGTGCGCCATTGCCGTTAACAGCTGATGGAAACCGTGGCGCCTACGCCTGGCCTCCGCCCCAGTGTGGGATGGCGAAGACCGGAATTCGCGTCGAAGGAGGCGTGCCTGCGGAGCGCAGGCTGAACGAGATTAATATGGATATGGAAGAACACATGACGGAAGAGAGACCATCACAGGTAGAGCGCCCGGTTGGATCGGCTGGCAACGGGATTTGGGGCAGCGATGTCTTTGCCGATATGCTGCGCGGATTGGGTGTGAAATATGTAGCCCTCAACCCCGGGTCGAGCTTTCGAGGTCTGCATGACAGTTTGGTTAATCACCTCGGCAACGAGGATCCGCAGATGCTGCTCTGCCTGCACGAAGAACATGCGGTGGCGATTGCACATGGCTATGCCAAGGTCACTGGCGAGCCGCTGGCGGTGATTCTGCACAGTAATGTCGGGCTGATGCACGGCACCATGGCGATCTTCAATGCATGGTGTGACCGGGTGCCGGTTCTGATTTACGGGGCCACAGGTCCGGTGGATGCGGCGCTGCGCAGGCCCTGGATCGACTGGCTGCATACCTGCCGCGACCAGGCCTCTATGATCCGCAACTATGTCAAATGGGACGACCAACCGGGCTCGATGGAGGCGGCACTGGAATCGATGTTGCGGGCGGATGTGATTGCGCGGAGCGAGCCGAAAGGTCCGACCTATGTGAACTTCGACGTGTCGATTCAGGAAAAGCAACACGAGAGGGCCCCGGCGCTGCCGAATTTTGCACGTTACCAGCCACCTTTACCGGCAGCCCCCTCAGCCGAGGGCGTAGCGCGTGCCGCAGATCTGTTGAAGAACGCCAAGGCCCCTGTCGTGCTGGCGGGGCGCGTGTCGCGCGATCCGGTGGATTGGGCGCGACGCGTCGCGCTTGTCGAAGCGCTTGGGGCAAAGGTCCTCACCGATATCCGGATCGGGGCCTCTTTCCCGACCGACCATGTGCAGCACCGCGGGAAGCCAGCCTTCTTCATCGACGATGCGGCGGGCGAGGTGTTGCGCGAGGCTGACGTGATCCTTAGCCTTGACTGGCTGGATGTCGCGGGCACGATCAAGCTGGCGGGCGAGGTGAAAGCGAAGGTTATCCAAGCCTCGCTCGACCACCAGTTGCACAACGGCTGGGGCATGGAACACCAGGGACTGCCGGCACTAGACCTTCACCTGGCCTGCACGCCGGATGTCGCGATGCATGCCATTGCCGATGCACTGGGAGTGGGCGCGGGCGATCTGCCCGAAACCCTTCCGGTCAAACCGGCGCTGGGAATGCCGGAGGCAGATGCAGCGCTCGATATCATGACACTGGCAGGGGCGCTCGGAGAAGGGCTCGACGGTGTTTGTGCCAGTATCGTGCGCCTGCCACTGGGCTGGGCAGGCGAGGCCTGGCACTTCCGCCACCCGCTCGACTTCCTGGGCTCAGACGGCGGTGCCGGGATAGGGTCGGGTCCTGGCATGCTGATTGGCGCAGCGCTGGCATTGAAGGGCAGTGACCGGCTGCCGGTCGCAGTGCTCGGCGATGGTGACTTCATGATGGCGGCATCTGCCTTCTGGACAGCGGCACATTACGGCACACCGTTCCTTGCTATCGTGTCGAACAACCGTTCGTTTTATAATGACGAGGTCCACCAGGAACGGGTCGCCGTAGCGCGAGGCCGCCCGGTGGAGAACAAGTGGATCGGCCAGCGCATCGGCGATCCCGACATCGACATCGCCGGCGTGGCGCGCGCGCAAGGCTGCGAGGGCATCGGTCCGGTCTTCACCGCTGGTGAGCTGGTGGAGGCGGTCAGGGAAGGTGTCGAATTGGTCCGCGCGGGCAAAAGCGTGGTGATCGATGCGCGGGTGCAGCCGGGATACAACCCCAACATGGTTGCCGGCCTGACGCGGAGCGACTGACCTTGGCGCCGAAGATCTACATAGCGCAGGACCCGGTGCTGGAAGACGTGCTCGATATCGCTGCGGAGAAACTGCTTGCCCTCGGTTGGAATGTCGTGCGCGGGCCGGAGATCACGCCCGGCGTGCCGTTTCGCCTGACGGCGGACCAGCGGCAGGCGATGCTCGAGGATGCGGACATCATCGTCGCAAGCTCCCGGTCGCGGTTGAGCGCGGAGGACCTCGATACTTCCCCGCGCCTACGCGCGCTGGTCTTTCCGACCATCGGCGTCGATGCGGTCGATCTCGCGGCCTGCGCGGACCGCGGCTTGATCGTCGCTAACGGTGCCACGCCAGAAAACTTCCTGGCGATGTCGGAAGCGACGGTGATGCTGATGCTCGTGCTGCTCTACCGGCTGCACGAATCCGAGCGTCTACTGCGCGAAAACGCGAGCCGTCCGCAGCAGATGTACGCACGGATGCTGCGAGGGCGCACCATTGGGTTGATCGGATCGGGACGCATCGGGGCCGGGGTCATCGAACGGCTCCAAGCATTCGACCCCGGGCAAATTTTGGTACACGATCCTTTCCTCACGCCACAGAACGCCCCGGACGGTATAAGGCTGGTGGACCGTGATGAGTTGCTTGCCGCGTCGGATGTGGTCAGCCTGCATGTGCCGCTCAACCCGCAGACGCGGAGCATGATTGCTGAGGCAGAACTGCGCGCGATGAAGACAAATGCGATCCTCATCAACACCTCTCGCGGCGGGTTGATTGACGAAGCGGCGCTCGTTCGGGTGATGGGGGAGGGGCACCTTGCCGGTGCCGGTCTCGATGTGACGGAGACCGAACCCCTTCCTACGGACCATCCCTTGCGCAACCTCGACCGGGTGATCCTGACCCCACACATTCTCGGCCATACGGTCGATCTCTACACGATCATGCCCGACGTGCTGGTCGAGAACGCCACGCGCATCATGAAAGGTGATCTGCCGACATATGTCAGAAACCCCGATGTGGTGGAGCGCTGGCGGCAAAAGCTGGGCGATCTGACCTGACCTAACCCTCCGCGCGAGCGGGGTGCACAACCGAACTGCGGCACCTGTGCTCCTTGCATCGATTGAACGGCCAAGCCGACTAATGTCCGCGCGGCGGTGTTACATAACGGGCGCCCGGTGCTGTGCGGCACAGTCGCGCCAAACAGGTGTCGGCGTATGATGGCCGCGTACAGGAAGGCACCCGGCGCATAATCCCGACACAGAGGCAAAACCACCCCGGAAGAAGGCGCGTTTTCGGGCCCAATGACAAACACTCCGGGTTCCATGTCTTGACTTTGTACCCAGGCTCGGCACCTATGTTTCGCGCGCCACGCTAGGGTTGTGTCGTCGCTAAAGGTGTGCGGCAGAGCCACTGGAGTTTTTAGCTATGAAGTCCGGGCGGGCGCGCTGTTTGGACAAAAACCATGTGTGGATACAGGCGGTGAGCGACGCGATGAAAGAAAAGCTATCAAGCCATGTGCCTGTCCGCCCCGACGAGCGCATGGCCCGGTTGGTGCGGCTGGCGGCCCGTGGGTTCAACCGGGCTCTTCAACTTCGCCTGCAAACGGAGAATGTTACGTTCGGTCAGTGGATTTTCCTGCGCATCCTCTGGCTGGAAGACGGGTTGTCGCAACGCGAACTGAGCGACCGGGCGCATCTTACCGAACCCACCGCCCACACCGCGCTCATCAAGATGGAAGAGCTGGGGTACATCGAAAGGCGCAACGTCGATGGCAACAAGCGGCGCCAGCACGCTTTTCTGACGGAAAGGGGCTGGGCACTGCGCGACGTTCTCGAACCGCTGGCGCTCGAAGTGAACAATGCGGCAATGGCGGGTCTTTCCAAGAAAGCTCAGGACGACTTGCGAATCGCCCTTTCCGTGATGATCCGGAACCTCGAAAATGACGAACAGGATGCGGCCGCCAGAGGGATCCGTGTTCCCCCGACCAAGGGCAACGCAGCAAACTGAAGCGCAAGCCACGCGGGCCGAGTGAACGGGCGGGGGCCATTGGATGGCGGTTGTGGATAGAAATCGCCGCTCGGGGCGGGGATATGAGGCCTGCCGTTCCGGGGTTCCACGGGTTAACGATGCGTCATTGCAAGGCACCCACGCCGAGTATTCAGCTTTGGGGTGTTCCGCGTCAGGAACTATGACCTGAGTGGCTTTCGCTGAATAATAGTCTCGACATCAATCAGGGTTGACGGGTGCGAGTGGATAGACTATTGGCATTAAAGATAGATATCTAATATTAGATGTCTACTGAGAACAGGGAGGAAGACATGAAATTTCCAATCAAAGCCGTTGCCGCATCGCTCGGGGTCGCGGTACTTTCGAGCGCTGCTTCCGCAGAAAGCATCAATGTGACCCTTTCGGGCGGCAATCCCTCGGGGCTTTGGTCGCTTCTGGGTGCAGGCATTGATCGGGCCGTCAAGGCGGATGACTCGAGCGGTGTGGTGACCTATCAGGCCACCGGCGGTGGCTTTGCGAACATCGGACTTCTGGGTCGTGACCGGACCGACCTGGGAATGGCGCATGATGCCGAAATCAAGCTGGCCCTCGCGGGGGACGATCCGTTTGACGCGCCAATCGAGAACCTTCAGGCCATCGGTTACATGTACAACTGGGCGCCGATGCATTTCTTCATCAAGAAATCTCTCGCCGAAGAATATGGCATCGACAGCATTGACGACCTTGCGACGTCTGGCGCGGCGATCCGCGTCGCGAACAACAACGCCGGGAACATTGTCGCCAACATCACGACTTTCATGCTTGAAGAGGCGGGCTACGACGAAGCAACGATCGAGGCCAATGGCGGCGTGCTTGTGCGCGGTGGTTCGGCACAGCAAGCTGATCTGATCACCGACGGCCGCACCGACATGGTGATCAACGGTATCTTCGTCGGGCATTCATCGTTCCGCAAGGTCGACGAGGGCAATGACGTCGTGCTGCTCAGCGTTCCCGAAGACATCATCGCTGCGACCAACGAGCGTTTCGGAACCGGCACGTACACAATTCCGGCCGACAGCTACAAGAACCAGACCGAAGATGTCGTCACGCTCGCTCTGGGTGCAATGGTAATCACTTCCGACGCACTGCCGGAAGAAACTGGCTACATGCTCGCAAAGAGCGTCGCGACCAATATCGATGAGATCCGCGGCGTGCATAATGCGATGCAGGCGCTCACACCGGAATTGCTGACGTCGCAAACGACGTTGCCGTTCCATCCTGGTGCGGAGCGTGCCTACAAGGAACTGGGCTTGCTCAAGTAAGGTCGATCCCGCGATCCGGCCGGAGCGCTGCCACGGCACGCGCCGGCCTCCTCATCGACTGCGCAGTGCAATGCGCCCCGGTGACTGAGTGAGATTTCACGTCACGTCATCGTGCGGCCTGTACCTCGCGGCCCGTTCTCATCTATGCCTGATACGGGGGCTACATGAATTTTCCTTCGCTAACAGAAACCGGTCGTCGTAGAAATTTAGGCTCCCCAATGAGGACCATCGTCATGGTTCTGGCGGCGGCATTCGCGGTTTGGGTAATCCACTCAAACCTCTTCATCATCTCCGATCCGCTCATTCAGGGCATTCTGTTCGTATCGGGCATTTTCACCATTCTCTTCCTCGCGATTGGCGCGACCTCGCGCGCGCCGGACAGCATCCCGATCTATGATTGGGTTCTCTCTGCGCTGAGCCTGACCACAGGTGTTTATTTCTACGTAACGTCGGGAGCAATTGCGGACCGCATCAGTCTTCTCGACGAATTCACCACTGATCAGTTCTTCTTTGGCTCAGCCTTGTTGTTTCTGACCATCGAAGCGACGCGCCGGACCACCGGCCTGGGACTGACCGGCGTTGTTGTCCTCTTCCTGATTTATAACCTGTTTGGCTATCTTTTGCCGCCGCCGTTCGGGCATCGCGTCAGCGAGTTCAGCTATCTCCTGGATATTCTGGTTTTCACCACCGACGGACTTTTTGGCGTGCCTCTGCAAGTCGTTGCGAGTTATGTCTTCCTGTTCGTGATGTTCGGCACGTTCCTGGCAAAAGCCGGCGGCGGGGACTTCTTCTTCAACCTTGCGGCGCTTGTGACCGGCAATGCGCGCGGCGGTCCGGCCAAGATCGCGATCATTTCGTCGGGCCTGTACGGCACGATGTCCGGGAGCCCGACATCCGACGTTGTTGCGACTGGGTCGATCACGATACCGGTCATGAAGCGTCTCGGATACCGGGCGCGGTTCGCAGGGGCGGTAGAAGTTGCGGCGTCGACAGGTGGTAGCGCGATGCCTCCGATCATGGGGTCGGCAGCCTTCATCATGGCCGAGTATTCCGGCATCTCCTACAACGCCATCGTGCTCGCCGCTCTGGTGCCGGCGCTTCTTTACTACACTGGTGTCTTCGCTCAGGTTCACTTCCGGTCAGTCAAGCACAACCTGCGACCGTCCGCGGACGAAATTCCTTCAGCCAAGGAAACGTTTAGGACCGGTTGGGTTTTCCTGCTGCCGATCATCGGCATCATCGTCGCCCTCATCCTGGGGTATTCTCCGACCTTCACGGCCGGTGTCGGTGTTCTGGTAACCATCCTGGCCGCGATGATCCTAAAGGACACACGGTTGTCACTGTGGCAGTTGGTGGAAGGGCTGGGGGCGACTACGCTTCAGATCCTGCCGGTCGCCGGCGCTTGCGCCGCAGCTGGTCTTGTGATCGGCGGCCTGTCGATGACTGGCCTTGGAATGAAATCCGCGAACGTCATTTTGACTGTCAGCAACATGCAACCTTTGCTGACGCTCGTTATCGCCGCGATCGTCACGATTATCCTCGGCCTCGGTATGCCAACGCCCAGTGCGTACATCCTGGCAGCCGTGCTGGTCGGACCGGCGCTGGCGAAACTCGGTTTCCCGACGCTGCCCAGCCAGATGTTCCTGCTCTATTACGCGATTCTCTCCGCACTGACGCCACCGATCGCCGTGGCAGCAATCGCGGCCTCGGCGATTGCCGACGAAGACCCGTTCAAGATCGCCTTCTCCGCAGTCCGGCTGGCCATCGTCGGCTTCCTGCTGCCCTTCGCCTTCGTGTGGAACCCCGGCATCCTCCTAGAACTTGGTCCTCTGGCAAACACTTTGGCCGTAGTAGGCGCCTTTGCCGGAGCCCTCGCGGTCGCGGCCTCTCTGGAAGGCTTGGTCAAGACGCAACTCAGTGCGATCGAACGGGGCGTACTGCCCATCGCTGCGATTGGCGCCGTAAGCCCTTATCTGGCAGTATCTGCGATCTGTATTTTGGTGATTGTCGCAATGCTATTCCGGCAGATCGCTTTCACGACGGAAAGCGCCCACGTGGACGGTGCCTAGCTGTGGCGCCCCAGCAGGTTGCCCCGATTGAAGCGGAGTCTGGTCAACGAGTGCTTTGACCCTGAGGCGGCATGTGGCCTGGGCCAATTGTTAAGGTTGGCCCAGGCCGGTAGGTCCATGACGCGGAACACAGGCGGCTACTTCCGTGGGTAGGAACTGATCACTTCGCAACCGGCGTAAAGTAAGGTTCAGGAAATGAATGAAACACAGGGGCCGGAAGACTTTGGTCCAAAGCAGCTTGATATTGGCACCGGCGCGATCTCCGAGCTGTCGGTTTCCATCAGAGCGCCTCTGGTACAGGGTGCGGTCGTCGCGAAGGCGATCAGCGATCTCGCTCCCGATCACCTATATTGCAGCGGACCCGACAGGCCCATGTCCGTACAGAACCAGACTAGCTCTGAGGAGATCACATTGTTGCTTTCCCTGCGTGGGGAAGAAGTTTCCGGGTCGCTCTGGGACGGCATGGCCGCATTGGCCCGTGACCTCGAAGAGAGACTGAGCTTCGCTTTGGTGTCGGTAGGACACCAGGTGTCGGCCAACGATACGGACCCGAACCCGCCAGCCACGCCGCGCTACTGGAAGGCCTGGATCGCCAGCATGCTGGGTGTCTATCCCCTGCTGATCCTTATCTACTACGCGCTGCAACCGCTCACGCAGACCCTTCCAGGTCCGGTGTCTCTGTTCCTTGTTGCGCTGATGCTTACCGGGGTGAACGGTTTCTACGTCGCGCCGTTTCTGGGCAAGAGATTGCGTCCATGGCTCATACGGTGAAGCGAGATGGAGCACTTGCTGCGACTCATGGGCAGGCTGGCTGCCATGACACCTCAGTGACGGGCACAGCAGACCGCTGTCGGGGGGGCTCCAGCGTACAATTGCGCGAAAGTATCTCGCTCAGTCGATTCCGGCAGCCTAGTTTAGTTCAGAACCCGGTATTTCTGACAACAAGTTAGGTCGAGACCTGCAACGCGGGCAAAAAAAGTGGCAGGCTACGTTGACAGACAAAACTTAGAAAGCTAAGAATAATTGAGAGGTCGAGAACCACTCATCCACTGAAAGAGTCGGATGCCATTGGAGGAGCCCAGATGCTTACACCCGAAGAGAATGAACTGCTTACACGCGTAACGGGGGATGCCCCGATGGCGCGACTCATGCGTCAGCACTGGACGCCTGTATGCCTGATTGAAGAGGTTGAAGAGTCGGACGGCAAACCGCTTCGAGTCGAAGTTCTCGGCGAAAGCTATGTTGCGTTCCGCGATACTAAGGGTCGTCTGGGAATGCTGGATGAGCTTTGCCCGCACAGAAAGGCCTCTCTGGTCTATGGCCGAAACGAGGAATGTGGGCTGCGCTGTCTCTATCACGGCTGGAAGATGGATGTCGAAGGCAATGTCGTCGCCATGTCGTCGGAGCCGGAAGGCAGCCCATTAATGAACAAGGTCAAACATCGTTCCTACCCCGTGCGGGAGTGGGGCGGCTTCGTATGGGCCTGGCTCGGCGAGAAAGACGACATGCCTGAGTTCCAGCCGCCAGCATTCGCTCCTCGCGAGGATTCGGCGATTGCCATCCTGAAAATCCGTATTCCTGCAAACTGGGCACAAATCCACGAGGGGCAGATCGACAGTGCGCACTCGTCGTCGCTGCACTCCTCGGACATGGTTCCGGCCAAGGTGGAAGGGGCTGCCGCCGATGAAAAATCGTGGTATCGTCCTTCGACGGACAAGTCTCCTCGTATGCAGACAGAGACCACGAGCTATGGGTTCCATTATGCTGCGATCCGCACGCCGATCAAGAATGCGGCGACCCATAACTACATCCGTGTGACCGAATTTGTTGCGCCCTACTATTCGTTGATCCCACCGAACAACAACTACCGTGTGGCGGCCGTCATCGTTCCGATCAATGATGAAGAGACCGCTTTCCACTTCATTGCCTGGGATGGTCCGAATGTTCCGTCGACCGAAGAGTGGCGTAAATTCACCCACGCCGTAAAAGGTGTAGATGTCGATGACAAATGGCGCGTCCTGCGGACCATTGAAAATGACTTCAAGCAAGACCGCGAGGCCATGAAAGAAGGCAATTTCACCGGTATCAAGGGCATCCCGAACCAGGATATCGCCATGTGGGTGTCGATGGGCGCGCGCGTTCAGCGTCACACCGACATTCTGGGCGCTTCGGACTTGGCCATTGTTGAATTCCGCCGGTTGATGGCGGATGCCGCCAAGAAAGTGGCAGAAGGTGGCAAAGCAATTGGCACTGATTCTGATATCCCGCAATGCATGATCAACTCTCATGAAGGCGTTTATCCGAAAGATGTGGATTGGCGCACCTTGTTGAATACTTCGGGTAAAACAGCCGCGGCTGAATAACCCGCCCAATTGTTTCCTCCCTGACCCGCCCAAGGCCTCCACGGGGTTTTGAGCGGGTCTTTCTCGTGGTGACGTCGGAAATTCATGGTTTGCTTCTACGCAATCCGGTCGAAGGGCGACAGGCGCGATGACGACTGCGATCAGTATCGAAGATTTGCGAAAGCAGGCGCGGCGTCGCCTGCCGCGGGTGGTGTTTGACTATCTGGATGGGGGCGCGGAATCGGAGGTGACGTTACGGCGGAACCGCAGTTCCTTCACGGATGTCGTTCTCACGCCGCGAGTCCTCAAAGGGGGGGGCGTCGATCTCACCCTGGAGCTGTTCGGGGAAATATACTCGAAGCCGTTTCTTATAGGGCCGACAGGGCTGAACGGCCTCTACTGGCCCCAGGGAGATCTGCACCTCGCCGCTGCGGCCGAACGAGCCGGGGTCGGGTTCACGGTTTCGACCGCCTCGAATACGACGTTGGAGGAGATCGCACGGAGGAGCAAGGGTCCCCTCTGGTTCCAGCTCTACCCTTGGGGGCGGGGCGCGTTCGCCGAAGCGCTGATCGACCGGGTGCAGGCAGCCGGTTACTCGGCTCTGGTGCTGACTGTCGATTCCCTCGTCGGCGGCAAGCGCGAACGTGATCTGCGGCACGGTTTCGCCCACGAAATCCGCATTGGCCCGCGGACAGTTCTCGATGGGCTTCTGCATCCTGCTTGGCTGACCTCCGTTTGGCTCGGGCCGCACCGTCCCAGACTTGAGAACCTCTTGGAGTTTGTCGGAAACAGCGCTAGCGACAGCGAGCTGGCCGAGTTCACACGATCTCAGCGGAACCCGGAGTTTTCGTGGGAAGATGTTCGCCGCATTCGGGAGAAATGGAAAGGTCCGCTGCTGATCAAGGGAATCATGTGCGCAGAAGATGCGATTGACGCGCAACGCGCCGGTGTTGATGGAATCGTCGTCTCGAACCATGGTGGTCGGCAGCTTGATAGCGCTCCTGCCACAATCGACGTTCTCGCACATATCGTCGCGGCTCTTGATCGGAAGTTCCCGGTTCTGCTGGACGGCGGCATTCGTCGCGGCAGTGACATCGTGAAAGCGCTCACCCTGGGTGCGAAGGCCGTTCTGCTGGGTCGCGCGCCACTCTATGGCTTGGCGGCGCAAGGCGAGGCGGGCGTTTCACAGGCGCTTTCGATACTTGAAGAAGAGATGACGAGAACCATGACCTTTGTGGGTGCACGATCCGTGTCTGCGGTTTCAGGTGTCAAAGTCGAAACGCGACGGTCGTGACAGGTTCCCCCGCCAGTAACGTCCGCCTGATTTCGATGCTTCGCCCAATGTCCAGGGTGGCTGCGCAGTTCATGGTCGGTTGACACATATAACTTAGCTATCTAAACAAATTCTCAATCACGATCAAATGGGAGGACCTCATGGAGAATATCAAGATGCGCGTCGAGAAACGGCGTGATCTGACGCCGAGCATCGCCGAATTCACCCTGGTGCCGGTTGGAGCCGATATGCTCCCGAGTTTCGATCCTGGTGCTCACATCACCTTAGAAACTCCATCTGGCGCGATGCGCCGCTATTCGCTGGTCAACGATGGCAGCGAACCAAAAGAATTTGTTGTCGCGATCAAGAAAGAGCCGAATTCGCGTGGGGGCTCTGCGTCGATGCACGAACAGGCGACCGTCGGGACCGAGTTGACAGTCGAGGTCCCGGAAAACGATTTCCCGCTAACGGATGTTCAGAAATACCTGCTCATCGCCGGCGGTATCGGGATCACGCCGATTCTGTCGATGGCGCGGTATCTCGACAAGAAGGGCAAGATGCTCAGAATCATCTACGTCAGCCGCAGTCCGGAGGAATCGGCCTATCTGGACGAACTGATGAGAGATTTCGATGGCCGGATCATTGTGCACCATGACGGCGGCGCTCCGGATGCAGTCTACGATTTCTGGGACGATCTGGTCACACCCCGTGCCACTCATGTCTTCTGTTGTGGACCGAAACCGCTGATGGATGAAATTAAGGCCGTTTCCGGGCATTGGCCGGAGGGGCGCATTCACTTTGAGGATTTCAAGCCCGTCGATGTGGTGCGCCAAGACGATGTCTCTTTCGAAGTGGAGCTGAAAAAAAGTGGCGAAACCGTAACTGTGCCCGAAGATCGTTCGATCTTGGAAGCATTGCGTGACGCCGGCTTCGCTACATCCAGTTCCTGTGAAAGTGGCACATGCGGCACCTGCAAGACCCGCCTCCTCGAAGGGGAAGCTGACCATCGCGACATGGTGCTTATGGAAGAGGAAAAGAGCGACCATATAATGATTTGTGTATCGCGCGCGCTATCGGGGAGGCTGGTTCTTGACCTCTGATCCCGTCCGCCTCGGAGTTGCGGGATTGGGGCGGGCTTTCATGCTGATGGTCCCCACCTTTGATGCCGATGCACGCGTCAAGCTCACGGCCGCGGCCGCGCCGCGAGCGGAAAGCCGGGCCGCATTCGAAGAGCAATATGGCGGTGTCGCCTATGCGACTGTCGAGGATCTATGCGCCGACCCATCTGTAGAAGCGATATACATCGCCACCCCGCACCAAATGCATGTAGATCACGTTCTGGCCGCGGCGCGCGCTGGAAAGCACATTCTCGTGGAAAAGCCGCTCGCGATTTCGATGGAAGACGCCAAAACCATGGTCGCCGCCGCGAACGAGGCGGGGGTTCACCTGATCGTTGGGCCCAGCCACAGTTTCGATCCACCGGTCGACCTGGCCGCGCAGTTGATCGCGAGCGGCAAGTTCGGCCAGCTGAGAATGATCCAGGCCCTTAACTACACCGACTTCCTGTATCGTCCCCGACGCCCGGAGGAGCTGCGCACCGAAGAAGGAGGAGGTGTGCTGTTCAGCCAGGCCATCCACCAGATCGACGTGGTCCGACGGCTTGCGGGCGGCATGGGAGAGAAGATTTATGCCATGACCGGGGCATGGGATCCAAAGCGTCCAACAGAAGGTGCTTTTACAGCGCTGATGAACTTTGAGGGTGGATGCGTCGCCAATCTCACCTATTCGGGCTACGCCCATTTCGATAGCGACATTTGGATGAACGACGTCGGAGAGCTGGGGCAGCGAAAACGCGCCGGCGCCTATGGCGATGCAAGGCGGGCATTGATGGACCTCGATCCCGATGACGAGGCACGCCTCAAGACGACGCGCACATTCGGCAGCGGTAAGACTGTCGACGCAGAGCACAACGAGCATTTTGGCCCAGTTATCGCGCTTTGCGACCGTGCCGATCTAAAGCTGACTCCGGACGGCGTCGAAGTATTCGGTGACACCGAGCGCAGCTTCATCGAAGCAAAATTCGGGCCCGCGCCACGTAGAACCGTAAACGATGCGCTGGTGGCCGCTGTCCGCCAGAACAGGGCCCCCGTCCAGACAGGCGCATGGGGTCTGGCAAGCCTGGAGGTTTGCCATGCGATCCTGCAGTCCGCCTCGACCGGCCAACCTGTCGATCTGCGGCAACAATGCAAAACAAGTGAGGAGGAACAAACAGGATGAGCAGTCTCAAACTATCCCTTGCCATGGGAAACTATGACCGGACGCGTGCCATTGTGGATGGAAGAGTGCAGATAGACGGTGTCGATCCCGTTCCCATGCTACTGTCCCCAGAAGAAATGTTCTTCCGGGCGTTCCGCCACGAAGCTTTCGATATCAGCGAAATTTCGTTGTCCTCGTATTCGATCTCGGTCGCCCGCGGAAATCCGCACTATGTCGCGATCCCGGTCTTTCTGAGCCGGGCGTTCCGTCACACTTCAGTCTACATTCGAACCGACAAAGGGATCGACACGCCGCAGGATCTGAAGGGCAAGCGCATTGGCATTGCCGAATACCAGCTGTCTGCCAATGTCTGGGTGCGCGGCATTCTCGAAGAGGAATACGGTGTCAAACCCTCCGATATCATCTGGGTGCGCGGCGGTATGGATACGCCGGGCCGGCCTGAAAAGATCAAGGTTCAGTTGCCCGACGATATCCGCATGGAAGAGGCGCCGGTGGGCAGCACGTTGAATGGCATGCTCGAGGCCGGTGAGATCGACGGCTTCATCGGCCCGCGTTGGCCGCGTTGTTTCGCCGAGCGGCATCCGCACGTAGGTCGGCTCTTTGCAGACAGCATCGCTACGGCCGAAGCCTATTTCGAAAAGACCCGGATCTTTCCGATCATGCATGTTCTTGGGGTGCGCCGCAGCCTCGCAGAAGAATACCCATTCCTACCCGCCGCCCTGCTCAAGGCGTTCACGCAATCGAAGCTGCTGGCAGAAGAAGCACTGTCTGACACCTCGGCAACGAAAGTAACGATGCCCTTCGTCGAGGATAATCTCAACCGCGTGCATGCGCTAATGGGTGACGACCCCTGGAGCTATGGCGTCGGCGGCAACGCCCATGTCCTGAACAAGTTTTTGGATTACCACGCGAGTCAGGGTCTGTCCCCGCGCCGAGTGGAGATCGAAGAACTGTTCCATCCCTCGACCCTAGAAGCCTACAGCCTTTAAGAGGAGCGCCACAATGGAAGAGTACGCACCCGGAGATATCGTCGAGGTCGAAACAACGAAGGGGCTGGCTTACGTGCAGCTCACCCATACCCATCCGAGCTATCCCCCCGTGGTCAAGTTCCTCCCGGGGCCTTACGAGCACCGGCCCGACAATGTGACTGTATTGGCCGAAAGACCCGCACCGATGGCCATGGTCCCCCTAACAGGGGTATTGAATCGGTTAGGGTTGAAGCACGCGCTTGCCGGAAGGTCGGACATTCCGCATTCTGAAAGAAGTTTCCCGATTTTCCGGATGCCGATTCGCGACAAACAGGGCGAGATCATCTATTGGTGGTTCTGGGATGGTCAGGGCTTGACCTATTCTACCGAGCTGATGGAGCAGCAGGAGACGCTGCCAATGCGCGAGGTTATGTCTTCAGGCCACTTCCTGGATCAGTTGCTGGCCCATGACAAGTAGCAGGAACAATCCGCGCCGACACGCGCGATGACCGCGGGGTTCGGCGGCCTCTTGGCCGTGTTCGGAGCGTTCTGCTACGCCTTCAGTTCGGTTTCCATTGCAAAGAGCTCCCAATCGGTTCAGGGCCGCGGCAACGACGTTCTTATCTCTGTGCTGATGACCGCCGTTGTCTCTGGGGCGCTTTGGCTGCTCCTGGGCCCAACGATGCCGGAACTTAACCGCGGTGTACTCATTGGTGTGGCCTATTTCGTTTCAGCCGGGGTGCTTGGCAACGTTGTCGGCCGTCTAACGCTGTTCCGCTCGGTAGAGCTTGCCGGAGCCATCGAGACCGGTTTCATCCGACGCCTGATACCAGTGTTTGCGGCACTGTTGGCGTTCTTTCTGCTCGGTGAGGTCATCACGACACCTGTGGTCATCGCCTTCTTCCTGGTTACCAGCGGCGTGGTAATCATGATGTCACGCGCTTCGGTCAAATCGGCTTCTGACTTGGCGGTCGGAAATTCTGACCCTCGAGAGAAGAACAAGGGCCGGGCGATGGCCGTAGCGTCCGCCGCCGGGTATGGCGGCTCTTTCGTCTCCCGAAAGCTCGCGATGCAGACTTTGCCGGACCCTCTGGCCGGAGTTTTCATCGGTGCGATGACGGGTCTAATGTGGTTTGCGGTCTCCTGGGTGATCCGGTTCAAATCGCGCGACGCGTTTACCTGGCGAATTCAGCGGCCGAGCGGGTGGCAACTTCTGGCTGGCAGTTCGATGACGGTCGGACAAGTCGCGCTGTTCTTTTCGCTTATGTTCACTGATGTGACCGTCGTCGCGATCATGTCTTCAATCGAGATGTTCTTTGCCGCCTGGCTCGCAGGCCATATCTTCAAAACCGAACGGCGCCCGGGTCCCAGATTCTACCTGTCGTCTGCACTAGCCGCGACCGGTGTGACACTTCTCGCCCTTTCGCCAAGGTTTGGTTAGTGGGACTGACAACACGCGCTTGCGAGATTGTCCAACAGCTTGTCCATTGCAGCGAAGAGGTGATCCAACTCGTCGGATTCAAATCCTGCCGAGGCGTGATCAGCAGCGAGACGCGCAGATTTCATCGCGCCATCTATCGTTCGAAGCCCTGCGTCAGACAGTTCGACATGAACCACGCGCCGGTCGGACTGGCTGCGGTTTCGCGTGATGAGGTCTCGCTTTTCGAGCTCGTCCAGGACGCGTGTGGACGACGCCTTTTCGATGCCCAGCAACCCGGAAAGCTCGGATTGTTTTAGTTTGCCTTCCTCTCTTATGCACCGGAGATGAATGTACTGCGCCATGCTGAGCCCGGTTTCGCGCAACTGCTCCTGCAGCAGCTTACCATAAAGATGATGCGCCAGGCGGAGCGACGCCCCAAGACCACGTTTCCTAGAAGGTGAT